>OQVS01000512.1_pt1 | contig 26447 bp, 22 predicted proteins | sample 1691601 | NCBI WGS metagenome assembly OQVS01 (sample SAMN03418268, study PRJEB22391) | human gut metagenome | biome: human-gut; feature: organic feature; material: feces | host: Homo sapiens | place: Tanzania | collected 2013-01 | reverse complement strand
GCTATGGAGAACATTGGGCTTTCAGCCCGCATTGTTTGACTTTTGACACACCCCCCTATGTACTTTTGCCCTTTCAGGGCGTATCGATTATGACTTTTGACACACTCTCATAAATATTAGCAATAAAGCTTTATCTGTTCAGCTGTCACTCCCGTCATTTCCATTACCGTCGCAGCATCCATGCCATTTGCCAGCATTTTTTTGGCAATCTCAAGGCTTCTTTGGTTCATGCCTTCTTCCACACATTCTTTCAAACCTTCTTCAAAACCTTTCTGATAACTATCATCCAAGAGGGTTCTTTCAACACTTACAGAGTCCCAGAACTTGTCGTAGGCCCATAGTTCGGCTTCCGTGAAGCCGAAAATATTCAGTTCCTCTACGGCTTTTCCTATCTCCTGGTCATCAAGCAGGTCTGTAGGAATCCCCTTTGTTTCGTCATTGATTTCCGTGAGGAATCTGAGCCACAATACCATTATGCGCTTGTCGGCAATGGAATGAGATTACTTTTATTTGAAGTTATTGGTAATGTTTTGAGGATTCATTCGCATGTCCCAAATGTCAAGCAGGACTATTTCTACTATAATTGTTCGTCTTTAAGTTCTGCAATAAAATCCTTGAGTGTTGTTCCTCTTCCGTTTAGAGCATATTCTTTTTCAGCATCTTGCACTCTGCTAACGGCTTCTTCTATTGAGGCAGGGCCGAATAATGGTTCTGAAACTATTGTAGTTGTTTCTTCCACACTATTTGTATTCATAAGTTGAGAGTTTTAAAAGTTTTCTTTTGGCAAAAAAACAATTTATCTTCGTATTTGCCAAAAGAAAACGATAAATATTTAATCAACAATTATTAATATTACATTCGAGTTTTTCCTAAGAGATAACCTCGGTTGAAACGAGGCTATCGGTGGTTTCTGCACAATTTATTATGTCATTTGCTCCAAAAACAGTATCTTTGCGTAATAATTTTGTTTAATAGAGAGATATGATAGATAATATAGTTATAGAACTGTTTCTGCTGAGCATAGGTGCCAGTTTTGTACAGCGCACCACGGGCTTCGGCTTCGGCATCTTCATTATGACGATGCTGCCTGCCATTATGCCTTCTTATGGCGAGTCAACCACCTTGTCGGGCATACTGGCAATGACAACATCGCTGATAGTCGTGGTTCAGAAACACAAATACATCACTTGGAGCCGACTCCTGCCCATACTTACCACATTTGTCGTTGTGTCCATAGGTGCCATATTCTTGCTAAAGCGCATGGAATACGGCATTCTGAATGTTCTGCTTGGCATTACGCTGATTATAACAAGCATCTACTTCGCCTTTTTAAGTAAGCGCATCAAGGTGAGGACAACGATGCCTGTGCAGGTGACAGCGGGCGGAATAAGTGGGCTGATGGGCGGATTCTTCGGTATGCAGGGTCCTCCAGCCGTACTGTATTTCGTAAGCTCAGAGCCTGACAAAGACCACTATCTGGCCATGACGCAGACTTATTTTCTTGTGGGCAACTTGATTATGACGCTGACAAGAGCCTATAACGGCTTCTTCACCATGACTGTAGCTACGGGCTATGTGTACGGCATTGCGGGCGTTGTTGTTGGCAATGTGATTGGCTCATGGGTGTTCAGACACATTACAGGCTCTTTGCTCAAATACATTATCTATGCCTACATCGGAATAAGCGGAGTGACATTTCTGTTGAAATAATAATCATAAAAAAACATTTGCATATACCCACACAACATGACAAACGACATTATACAAAAGCAGCCACTCCACATCGCCATCATAGGCGGTGGAGCGGCTGGTTATTTTGCCGCTATCGAGGCTAAACGCAACTGCCCGACGGCCGACATCACCATCTTCGAGAAGAACCAGAAGATGCTTGCCAAGGTGGAGATTACGGGCGGGGGACGCTGCAACCTTACCAACTCGTTCCGACAGATAAGCGACACGAAACATGCCTATCCGCGCGGACACAAACTGATGAAGCGTCTGTTCAAGCGGTTTGACCACCGCCACGCCTACGAATGGTTTGAGCGCGAGGGGGTGAGGCTCACGACGCAGGAGGACGAATGCGTGTTTCCCGTGTCGCAAGACTCGCACAGCATTATCGACTGCCTCGTGAATCTCGCCACACGACTTGGTGTGAAACAGAAGACGAGGCATTGCCTTACCGACATTGCCCAAAACGAGGACATGAAGCTGCACCTCACCTTCGCCAACGGCCTTGAAGCCGACTTCGACCGCGTGGCGATTACCACAGGAGGCAGTCCGAAGGGTGAGGGACTGAAGATGCACGCCGCCTTAGGACATGAGATTGAGCAGCCCCTGCCGTCGCTATTCACGTTCAACATCAAAGACCGCGACTTTCTGGAACTTATGGGCACCGTGGTGGAGCCTGTCATCATGTCGGTTCCTGGCACCAAGCTGCGCTCGGAGGGTGCTTTGCTCATCACGCATTGGGGCATGAGCGGTCCGGCTGCATTGAAGCTGTCGTCGCACGCAGCGCGTCATCTTAATGAGCTGCAGTATCAGTCGCCTGTGGCTGTCAACTGGACTGGCGAGAGCCGCCGCTCTGCAGCTGAGGACGAGATTGGCGGCATTGCTGCCGTAAACCCTCAGAAGCAGCTCGCCAATGTGCGCCCCTTCAACATCCCCACCCGACTCTGGCACTACATCATCCAACGCACCGGACATACTGCCGAGCAACGTTGGGGCGAACTCGGCAAGAAGAGCCTCAACCGCATCATCGAAACCCTGACCAACGACATCTACAAGATTGAGGGTCGTGGCAAGGCCCGCGACGAATTCGTGACGTGTGGCGGCGTGTCGCTCGCCTCCATCGACCTGCACACGCTCGAAAGCAAGGTGTGCAAGGGCCTGTTCTTCGCCGGCGAAGTGCTCGACGTGGACGCCATTACCGGAGGTTTCAACCTACAGGCGGCGTGGACGATGGGACATGTGGTGGGGAAACACATTGTGGAGTTTTGAGTTTTGAGTTTTGAATTTTGAATTATGCGCGATGCGCATTTTGAATTGTTCATTTTTGATTTTTGAATTATGAAATCTCAACTCAAAATTGAATAACTCAAAATCGGCTTTGCCGACAATTCAAAACTCAAAATTCAAAACTCAAAATTCTTCATAGAATGAAGTAAACACCTTCACGCAATACTCATGATCGCGCACGCTACCCGTCTCGCGGCAGCTGTGCATGGCGAGGATGGCGTTGCCCATGTCCACACCACGCAGAGGGATTGAGGATGCGAGGATGTTGCCGAGAGTGCTGCCACCAGCCACATCGCTGTGGTTGACGAAACGCTGGCAGGGAACTCCCGCCTTGGCACAAAGACCGGCAAAGACGGAGGCTGAGACAGCGTCGGAAGCGTATTTCTGAGCTGCGTTGAACTTGATTACGGGGCCGCCGCCAAGCATTGGATGGTTGGTGGGGTCGTACTTCTCGGCGTAGTTGGGATGCCAGGCGTGGGCGTTGTCGGCAGAAATCATGAAGGCACGCTCTACAGCCTGATAGTAAGCCTCCTCGGTGTTGCTCTGGGCCAAGGCAATGCGCTTGAGCATGTAGGAGAGGAACGGACTGCCAGTACCCTGCTTGGTCTGCGAGCCGGTCTCCTCGTTGTCGAAGATGGCGAGCACCTGTGTGGTGTCGGCAGTATCGGCTGCAAGCATAGCCTCAAGTCCGGCAAAGCACATGGAGAGGTCGTCGAGACGGCCTGAGGAGATGAACTCGTTGTGTGCGCCGAAGGTGCAGGCGGGAGCTGTGTCGGCAAGATAGAGGTCGAAGTCGAGAATGTCCTCTGCCTTAACGGGGCGTTGCTTGTTGAGCTCCTCAACGATAAGGCCCATCAAGAGGTTGCCAGCCTCAAGCTGACTTGTGATCTGACCAAGAATAGGCAGCACATCCTTCTGTCGGCTCAGCTTCACGCCGTCGTTCACCTGGCGGTTGAAGTGGATGGCGAGGTTGCTGATTTGCAGCAGCGGTCGCTTGATGTGTAGGAGCATGGTTGAGGGATGCATCACGTCCTCGCCACGCACTATAACGCGTCCGGCAAGAGTGAGCGGACGGTCGAACCATGTAGACATGATTGGTCCACCGTAAACCTCGGTATTGAGCTTCACGATGCCACCCTCGCAGAGCATCTCGGCATTGGGCTTGATGCGGAACGTGGGCGAGTCGCTATGGGCGCAAATCATGTGGAAGCCAGCCTCAGCCATCGGTTTGCGGCCAATGCGGAAGGCGAAGACCGAAGAGTCGTTCTTAGTGACGAAGAAACGGTCGCCGGCATTAACGGCTCCGAGCGGCTGACATGGGTCGAGCTGGCGGAAACCACCAGCTACGAGCATGTCAGAGATATTTTTAACTGCCAGGAAATTCACTGGCGATGAGTCGAGAAAAGATAATAGACGATTGATCATATTTTTCAGTTTTAATTTTTTACTTTCACTTAACTATTGGATTCTTCACTTTTCACTTTTCACTTTTCACTTAACTACAGTCCTCTTGCCTTACGCAATTCCCAACAGCTCTATTTCGAACACGAGCGTGGAACCACCAGGAATGCCTGGCTGAGAGAACTTGCCATAGCCCATTTCTGCAGGGATATAAACCTCCCACTTGTCGCCCACACACATCTGCTGCATGGCTATAATCCATCCCTCGATAAGGTCGCAAAGGCGCACAGCCAACGGAGCCCCGCCACGGCTGGAGTCGAACTTCTTGCCGTTGATGGTGCGGCCTGTGTAATGGGCGGTGACGATGCTGCGCGGCGTGGGGTGCTTGCCGTCGCCGTTGCCTTCAGACAAAACCTTATAGTAAATGCCACGCGGAAGAGACTTCACGCCCTCCTCCTTGGCTTTCTCGGCAAGCCATTCGAGGTTTGCCTTAGCGTATTCACGTTTGTTCATATTGGGTTGTTGATTTGTTTTCTACCAAAAATTTCAATAATTTGTATGATATTGCTTGATTTTTATGCAAATATATAGATTTTTCTTGAAAAATCACACATTTAGAAGAAGATTTTGCGTAACTTTACATGCAAACAAAAGAAAGGCAAGATTATGGCTCTGAAATTATATCCGATAGGCATACAGACATTTGAAAGAATATGCAAAGAAAGACTTCTTTACATAGACAAAACAGAATACGTCTACCGCATGACTCACACCAGCGGCAAACACTTCTTCCTGAGTCGTCCGCGTCGATTCGGCAAGTCGCTACTCGTGTCTACACTCGAAAACTATTTCAAGGGAAAGAAGGAGCTGTTTGAGGGTCTGGCAATAGAGAAGATGGAAAAGGAGTGGACGGAATATCCCGTGCTACACTTCGACCTTTCGGGCGGCAAACATCAGGACAAGGACCAATTGGACAGGTATCTTGAATATATGCTTAAAGAAAACGAGCGAATGTTCGGTATAGAATGCGACGCTGTGGATGCAAACGTGCGCCTGGAAAACCTCATAACCAAGATTTATGAGAAGACCGACAAGCAGGTTGTGGTGCTGATTGACGAATACGACGCACCACTATTGGACGTTGCCTATAATGACGAACAACTGACAGAACTGCGCACTATCATGCGCAACTTCTACAGTCCGCTGAAGAAATGCGAGGGAATGCTGAGATTCGTGTTTCTTACGGGAATCACAAAATTCTCGCAACTGAGCATTTTCAGCGAACTTAACAACATCACAAACATCAGTATGGACGAGGAATATGCTGGAATTTGTGGCATTACGAAAGAAGAATTGCTGACACAAATGTCGGAGGATATTGACGCTCTTGCCAAACGACTGTCGTTTTCGAGAGAGGTTACCATACAAAAACTGAAGGAGAACTACGACGGCTACCACTTTGCTTGGCCATCGCCCGACGTGTTCAATCCCTACAGTCTGCTTAACTGTTTCGCAAAACAGAAAATTGGAGCCTACTGGTTCGGCTCTGGCACACCAACATTCCTAATAGAAATGATGCGGCGATTTGGCACTTTGCCGTCGAAAATCGGAGGCGTACAGGCAAAGGAATCATCGTTCGACGCGCCTACGGAGAACATGACAAGCATCATACCTCTGCTCTATCAGAGCGGCTACATTACAATAAAAGACTTCGACCCGGAACTTGAACTCTACACACTCGATTTCCCCAACAAGGAAATACGCATGGGACTATTCGACAGTCTGCTGCCAAAATATCTGGAGTCAGACACCGACGAGGGACGTGTTGCCATCGCCCACATGTCGGCATTTATCAATAATGGCGATATAGATGGGGCTTTGCAACTGCTACAGACATTCCTCGAAACGGTGCCCTACTGCGACAACACGCACTACGAGGGACATTATCAGCAGATGCTCTATCTTGTATTTGCCATGCTCACCGACTATCATATCCTTGTGGAACAACGCACAGCCAAGGGACGAACAGACATGACAATCGAGACAAAGACCCACATCTTTATTATAGAAATGAAATTTGGCAGAACTGCCGAGGAAGCTCTCGCACAAATCAACAAGGCTAAATATGCCGACGCCTTTGCCCTGAAGGGAAAGCAGATTGTGAAAGTGGGGATTAATTTCAATGTGAAAGAAGAAAGAAACATCACGGAATGGGTGGTGGAATAGAAAATATACTGATAATACTCAATGGAATATACTAATATGGAATATACAACTCTTTCTCCCAACAACGACCCTATGGGAGCAGCTATACGCGACTATCAAAGCAAGGGTAAGGCTTCGCGCCTGCGAGTGCTCTCATCGATGTTCGACGAGGACGAAATGCCCGTTACCCACCTCTTCCGCACATTCAACCAAATGCCACGACTGGAGCAAAAGGCCCTGAGCATGGCTAAGGGCAGAGTGCTCGACATCGGAGCAGGAGCCGGTTGCCACGCCTTAGCGTTGCAGGAGCGCGGCTTGGAGGTGAAAGCCATCGACATCTCGCCACTCAGCTGCGAGGTGATGAAGGAACGTGGAGTGAAGGATGCGGAGTGCGTCAACCTTTTCAACCCGCAACTGCAGGGAAAATACGACACTCTGCTGCTTCTGATGAACGGCACGGGCATTGCCGGAAAACTAAACCGACTGTCCATGCTGCTCAACCGACTGAAAGAATTGCTCGCTGAGGGCGGACAGATTCTTATCGACTCCTCCGACCTAAAGTACATCTACGAGAACGAGGACGGATCGATGGACATCGACCTCAACGCGCCCTACTATGGCGAGGTGGACTACCAGATGCAATACAAGAACATAAAGGGAGAATCGTTCGATTGGCTCTACACCGACCCTATGCTGCTCGCCTCAATCAGCAAACAATGCGGACTGAACTGCGAAATCGTAGAAGAAGGGGAGAATTATGACTTCTTGGCAAGATTGTTCTGATTTCGAATAGCATTTTTATTCGAAATCAGAATTAAATATTAATAGCAGAGTTTTTATTTCTCCCTGTACACAACAGTTCCGTTGGCCTGATGGGTGGCAAGCACCAACACCTCGGCTATCTGCACATGCTCAGGCGCACTTGCCGCATAGAAAGCCACATCGGCTATGTCCTCACCACGCAGAGGGACGATGCCTTTGTAGACATTGTCGGCGCGCTCGTTGTCGCCGTGGAAACGAATGTTGGAGAAGTTGGTCTCCACAAGTCCCGGCTTTAGGTTGGTCACTCTCACCTTGGTATGTGCCACATCTATGCGCAAACCATCGGTGAGGGCCTTGACCGCCGCCTTTGTGGCGCAATATACTCCACCGCCAGCATAAGCGGCGTCGCCAGCCACACTACCTATGTTTATCACATGGCCGTGGTTGAGGCTCACCATCTCGGGCACCACAAGACGGGTCATGTTGAGCAGACCCTTGATGTTGGTGTCTATCATCTCGTCCCAGTCCTGGAAACTGCCCTCGTATTCGGGCTCAAGGCCACGGGCGAGTCCGGCATTGTTTATCAACACGTCAATAGGCTTGAAACTCTCGGGGATGCTTGCAACGGCCTGGCGCGTGGCCTCGCGGTCGCACACGTCAAAAGCAAGCGCGAGCACATCCACGCCCAGAGCTTCAAACTCAGCCTTCAGAGTCTTGAGTCTGTCGGCTGTGCGGCCTGTAATAATAAGATTGTAGCCACCATTGGCAAAACGACGTGCGCAAGCTTCACCTATTCCGCTTGTCGCGCCTGTGATAAGAGCTGTTTTTCTTTTCATCGTTTATTGGTTTTTTATAAGGGTTTAAATGTGTTTACGTAATTTGGCGTAAAGTTACAAATTATTAATGACATATTTCCAACTGTGAGATACTTTCTGTAACTTTGCATCATGACTCTGCAAGAAATAATCACAAATAACAATTCGCTGCCTGCCTCGCTCATCGCAAACGACGTGAACGAGACATTGGCTGGCAACCAGTCGCTCGTAGTGACCGCCCCACCGGGTGCGGGCAAATCTACTCTCCTGCCTTTAACCATACTGGCAGGACTGAATAACGACGGTGGCAAAATTCTCATGCTTGAACCTCGCCGACTCGCCGCACGACAGATAGCCGAGCGCATGGCGCAAATGCTTGGCGAAGAGGTGGGAAAGACTGTGGGCTACAGGATTAGATTTGAGAACAAAGTGTCGAAACAGACGAGGATTGAAGTGCTGACGGAGGGTATCCTCACACGAATGCTCGTGGACGACGCCACACTCGAGGGAGTGAGCGTGGTGATATTCGACGAGTTTCATGAGCGCAGCATCAATTCCGACCTTGCTCTTGCCCTCACCCGACAGGCTCAGGAGATAATACGCCCTGACCTGAAGATTGTGATAATGTCGGCCACAATCGATGCATCCAACATTTGCGCGGCTCTGAAAACTCCACTTATAGAGAGCGAAGGACGAATGTTCCCTGTGGAAATAAACTATACAACAACCGAAACCGACAGACACAACCCTTACTCTTCTTCATCAATCGCCTCTGCCACAGCTTCTGCCATTGTCAAGGCGCACGAGGAACACGAAGGCGACATTCTTGCCTTTCTGCCTGGACAAGGCGAAATTGAACGATGCATGGAGCTATTGGGCACGTCGCTCTCGCCTACCGAGGTAATGCCTCTCTACGGCAATTTGTCGTCAGAACAACAAAGAAGGGCTATTGCTCCGTCAAGACAAGGCGAGAGAAAAGTGGTGCTTGCCACTCCTATTGCCGAGACTTCAATAACCATTGAAGGAGTGAGGGTTGTGGTGGACTCTGGTCTATGCCGACAAGTGGTGTTCGACTCACGCACCGGACTGAGCCATCTTGAAACCGTGCGCATAAGCCGCGACATGGCAACACAACGTATGGGACGCGCCGGACGTGTGGCTGAAGGCACATGCTACCGACTGTGGACTAAAGCCTCTGAACATCTTATGGCAGAACAACGCACAGCGGAGATTGAGGATGCCGACCTCGCACCAATGATTCTCGATATTGCCGCTTTCGGCGAGAACGACGTTGAGACCTTGCCTTGGCTCACATTGCCGCCACGCGCCAACGTGTTCAAAGCCAAAAACCTGCTTATGCAGCTTGGTGCTATCGACGAGAATGGCAACATAACACCAATGGGAAAGCAAATGTCTGCCCTATCCTGCCATCCGCGCATAGCAAGAATGATTCTCGCCACTCAACATTCCACATTCAACACTCCACATTCCACTTCTCTCGCCTGCGACATTGCAGCTTTGCTTGAGGAAAAAGACCCGTTGGCTGACTCCAACAACACCGACCTCTCGCTGCGCATATCGATGTTGCGCTCTGCAAGAAAGAGGAAACAGATAGGAAGATGGGCTCGCATCGCCATGATTGCTGCCGAATACCTACGTATGGCTCATGCCAATGAGGACAACAGCGATCCTGCCCCTGAGGAAGTAGGACTGCTTGTGGCATACGCCTATCCTGAGCGCATAGCCTTGAGCACAAACAATGTTGGCGGCTACCGACTGGCAAGCGGCGATAATGTGCAACTCGATTCCAACGACTCGCTGGCTGCCCATAAGTGGCTGGCTATCGCTTCGCTTTACAGTAAACTGGGAAATACTGGAAGGGTGTTTCTCGCTGCCCCACTTAATCCCAACGACCTCGATGAGAGCATAATAAAAGAACGCGACAACATCTCGTGGGACGCTAAGCAGGGTTGCGTGACGATGCAGAAAGAAAGGAGAATAGGAAAACTCCTTGTCGACAGCAAACCAATACACAATGCCGACAAGGAGGATGTCATATATATAATATGTGAGGCGATGGCCAAAAACGGCCTTAGCATGTTGACATGGAGCGACGAGCAAGTGCAACGACTGCAAAGACGCGTGGCTCAAGTAGCTGCTTGGCATCCTGAGCTGAACATACCAGACATCTCTACCGAACATCTTACCGCCAACGCCAAGGATTGGCTTCCGCTTTATCTCGACGAAGGAGGACATGTCAAGTCTACAATTAACGAGCTGCGACGACTCAATCTTGCCGAGATTCTGTGGAACATTATACCTTACGAAACGCAAGTAGAGATTGACCGACTGGCTCCCACTCACATCAAAGTGCCTACTGGGTCGCACATTCGCATCGACTATCGACAAGGGGCTGAGGCTCCTGTGCTAAGCGTCCGACTACAAGAATGCTTCGGCATGGAGCAAACGCCATGCGTAAACGATGGACAGCAGCCCGTGCTAATGGAGCTGCTGTCGCCTGGATTCAAGCCCGTGCAACTGACGCAGGACTTGGCAAGTTTCTGGAAAGGTACGTATTTTGAGGTGCGCAAGGAATTGCGAAGAAGATACCCCAAACATTATTGGCCGGAAAATCCGTTGGAAGCGGAAGCGGTGAAGGGAGTGAGGAGAAATAATTAATTTATAATTTCTATTTACATGAATGGATCGAGCAAAGCCATAAGCTCTGCCTTGTCCATCACCCCGCTATTGCGATAAAGCACCTCGCCATTGCGGAACAGCATAAGTGTCGGCACAGACTGAATGCGATACTGTGCCGCAATTTCGTTGTGCTTGTCAACATCCACCTTTATAATACGCAGTTTGTCGCCTACTGCAGCCTTCAGCTGCTCAAGAATAGGATGCATCATCTTGCAGGGTTGACACCATGTGGCAAAGAAATCCACCAAAACGAGCTGGTCGGAAGAAATAATGTCGTTGAATGTTTCCATAAGTTTTTATATTTTATATTGTTGTAAACGAATTAAGGAGTCAGAATTTAGAAGGTTAAACCATGTTGTTGCCAACATACTCATGGCAAAAGCAGTATTCGCTTTGCCAATGGTTTAACTCCCTAATTTCTGACTCCTTAATTAATATAGTCTCTATTTATTCTCTTATTTGCTCTTATGGCTTGGTGCTAATGGCTTCACCACAAGACCCTTTGCAGGATGTGAATACCAGTTCCAATTTTCAGTCTTGTTGAAGTTGATAGCCCACTCGCCCAACAATGGATAAGCTGTAGCCACATTAGTTGTCTCAAGAGGCCAAGACCAATGACCAGCAACACAGAGCACCTGTGGCGAACCACCGATAAGCTCGTCGCTCTTCACGATACGGCTCAACTTAGATGTGTCGTTGTCATCGTATACCTTGAGGATGAATCTCTGACGGCTGTTTTCCAATGTGCTTCCAGCGGTCCACTCCAAATCGTCAGCTACAAGAACTGGAGAAACAGTTGCCTGACCTGCCTTGGTGTTGACATAAGTGCCAGGCTTTACATTGAACAGCTCGTGCACCTCACCGAGATACTGCTCAGAGCCATCGCTCTTCTGGAAGTAAAGCTCTGTGCGACGCTGTGCACCGGCAGCCATCAAATATACATAAGCCTTGTTGTTCTTGGTGTCAGGAGTAACCTCAAGCACCACGTCGTTGAAGTCGAAGTCATTGTCCTTGCCGGCATTCTCGAAGGCGAGAGTCCAATGCTGCAGCGACTCGTAGTTTTCTTTCTCTGTTGTTGTCTCTCCCGAAGGCTTATCTGTAGGATCAGGATCAGGATTTGTGTAGTCAGGCGCATCTGGGTTCTCAATGGTCGGCTTGTTGATGTCGCTCTCAGTGGTTTCCTTTGTGAAGAGAGGCACCATCTTCTGTCCACGCACGTTAGAGAGAGCGAACGTCACGTCGTTGCAATCGCCATCACCACCATCCATTGTGTCGTCAAGACCCATGAAGGTGAAGTTGTCGTAGATAGCAAAGGCGCTGCGGATGCCCTTGAAGTTCTGACCGTGGTTGAATGCCGCCTTGGTGTAGTTAGCTAACTTTGTCGGAACTCTTGTTGCAGGAACTCCTGCTGCAATCATCTTCTGCTTCTGGTCGTTAGAAATAGCCTTGTCGCCATCCTTGAGATAGAAGCCAAATACCTTACCCTTAGGAATCTCAAGTTTATAAGAGAGTCCACGCACAGCAGTAATACGCTTGCCGTAAGCCTGGTTCACGTTCAATGTGCCGTAGGCGTCATCTCCGCGGCGAGCCGGAAGACGCGCACCATTAGGATTCGACGGTTTGTCGGCATAATCGAAGTTGGCATCATACCACTTGGCGTTGCCGTCGAGCTGATACTGCACCTTGGCGTTACCGTCGAAATAGTCGTAGGTCATGACGTCGGCAATGTCGTGGAATTCAATGTCAGAATAATCGGGAGTACCGTCTGCCTTGACGCTGTTCACGTAGTAACCTATAATACGTTTTTCTATATTACCTGTGTGACCATAGAGGAACGAAAGATAAACAGTCTCCTTTGATTGGAGCTCGCCTACTGATGTAACCTCGCCACGAGCCATAATCTCGAAGTCCTTAATCGCTTTCACGTTCTTCTGGGCTGCGACGTTCTCAGGAACCGCTTTTGCCAAATCATCCCAAGCCCATGAGCCAAAGTTTATATAACCATAAGAAGGCATGATGCTTGCGCCATAAAGGCTTGTGTTGGTGGCAGCCTTTGCCATACCCACCTTTGCAGAAGCCTTAAGCGAAGAGTTCTTGGAGAAAGTAACGTCAACCACCTGACTTGCAGCATTGCTGAGGTCGACACGCTTATACTGCTTGAAGCCTGTGCCATCATCAAATACAAGACCAAAGCTTGTATTCTCGCCCTGCGGCACGTCAAGATACATCACAGCACCACCATTTACGGTCTTCTCGCCGAGAATGGTTACTTTCTCATTCATAATAGTCTGTGCAGTAACGGTACCTTTGCCCGGAGTATTGATTTCAACCTGCACAGGGACAGCTGTCATCCAATTGTTATTTGGATCAATCTGTCCATCAAGGAAACTTGTAGTGTTTCCATCACCCTTATCAGTAGGGGTCAAACCGTTGTCCTCACTACATGAGCCAAAGACGACGGGAACTGCTAAAGCTACAGAAACAAGTGACATTACTGTGCCACTTTTTCTCATCAATTTTTTGTCCATTGTTGTAAGAAATAATATTTAATGCAAAATTAAACAAATAATTTTAATTTGTAAACATTTTAATGTAAAAAATAGAGTCAAAAAAGTAAAATAAAATGACTATTTATCCATTTATGCTAATGAAATTGATTTAAAACAACAAATTTTGATTGTTTTATAGGATTGTAGAGTGGCTTTCGCCCTACAATCCTATGAATAATTCGCATTAATAATTCACGCAAGAGTTGCTGTTTGGGTAAGTATACCAACTCCAATAAGCTGTTTTGGTTATGTCCTTACACCAGTTGGCAAATGTCTTGTAGGCTGTGTTGATGCTTACTCCCTCGCGCGGCCATTTCCATTCGTCAGCCACAAGCAAAGCCTGAGGCAGTTGTCCTGGCACTTCGGGCAGCTGCAGAATGTCGGAACAATCCTTGCACTTGCCTCGCTTCACCTCTATATAGAACCGCCTTGCATCCTTCTGAATGTCGTAGTCCCTACTCCACGGCACACAGTCTATCTGGACGAATGAAGCCGTAGGCATAGTGGAAGTGGTGTTTATAGGACTGGCGGAAGATCCGCCAAGGATGGAGTGAATCTCGCCAAGATTGACATCGCCATCCGGACCATCATAATGCAAATACATCTTGTCGGTAGAGCCGGCAGCCATAACTGTTACGCAGCAACGCTCGTTCTCGTAGTCGGGCACAAGCTTTATCACACAATCATTGAAGTCGAAGTCGGCATTGCGATACACATCCTCAAAAGCCAGAGTCCAAGGCATCTTGTCGCCAGGGAACACATTAGGCTTGATTTCGGGAGTTACAATGTCGGGCATGTGAATATCCAACTTACTGCTAATTTGGAAGATAACGTCGTTGCAATCGAGGTCGCCGCCAGTATAGTCGTTCTCCATACCAAGCCAGTAGGCATGACCACTCTCCACAATACAGCTTCGGTAGGAACCCTTGATGTTCATGTTCATAGCCTCGCACGAGAAGTTCATAGCTTTGAATTTGGCTCTCGAAGTGTATGGCTTGATGCCCATCTTCACAAGGCGGTCGTACTGTTCCGGCTGCGCCACATCGTCAATACGGTCGTAGAAGCCAACACGCATTCCCTTAGGCACTTTAATAGTGAACGAGATGCCACGTATGGCAGTAATGTCGCTACCATAGCGGTCGTAGACAGCCATTGTGCTATAGGCATCGTCACCTTTGCGCACAGCCATGTTTGGACTTGCATCTTCAAAAGTGTCACCCATGTCAAAGTTGGCATCATACCAATGGTTGGCAATAACACCATATCTTTCAGCTGCCTCTTGGTTTACCTTATATTGCACCTTTGCCTTACCGTCGATATAGTCGTAGATTTCCGTTTCCGAAATGTCCACATAAGTAATGTCATCGTATGTATCAGGCGAATGATAGTAATAACCAAGAATATGCGGTGTGGACGACAAACAGTTGCCTGCATACCATGTAATATCAAAATCGCCATTCGACTCAAGTTCATAGTTGCAATTGAGATTAAGCTCCTTTGCCGGTACATATTCAATGTACGAAGTCTCAAGCATATGGAAACCTTCAGCCAATTGCTCATCAGTAAGTTGATTTTGCTCAGAATTGCCAAGAATGCTCTTACCATAAAGCGAATTATTTGGGGCATTCACTTTGCTTGAAAAAGATTCGGCTGCTTTAGCTTGGAAAATGCTTGGAATTTCAGAAGAGTTGGTCTCCGTAAAGTTCAACACAACATTCTCAAAAGTTTTTCCTGACAGATTGACGGTAACCACATTCTTTTCCAATCCACTAATGCCCACCAGATAAAGTGTATTGCCATGTCCTTGAGGAGCCACCATAGTAGTTGTAGAATTGGCAGCAGCCTCACGATAATCATAAAGTGTGCCTTCATCAGAATCAGACATAAGCCATAATTGTGTAGGAGCGTTCGACACAACCTTCACATTCAGTTTCACAGCTGTGCGCCACATCTGTCCGTCGCTTATCTCTCCGTCTATATCCGTAAGAAAGGAAGCCTTGACACGCTCATACTCGGAGAAGCCGTCGGAAGAGCAAGATGTAGCGGCTATAATTGCCGCCAACGCCACACCTTTTATTATTATATTTCTCATTATTATATTATCTTTTCTCGTGAAAAAACTTTAGTCATCAATAACAGTAAGAATTCCATTGTCCATGCGCCACTTGCATTTTCCCTCCATTGCCTTGATGATGTCGGCCAAATAGCGAGCCTGCCTGGTGTCGCCAGCACCCTTCAGATATCGCTTGGCATCTGTAAGACGCTTAAGCTTGACACAAGCACATGCTGCATTCAGATTGGCTGTCTTATCCTCAGGGTATTGGTTGGCTGCTATAGTGAGAGCGTCAAACCATCCGTCGGAGCCTTCGTCATAACTCTTTGCCACACGATACATCTCCTCCACACTAAGAGCCTCAGGATGTGTGTAGATAATTCGCTTGCTCTCCTTAACGGGATAGCTGCGCACCACATACTCCACGACATAGTCGGTGTGGCGCAATCCCGGATAAACATTCTTAAGGAGCCATTTGTAAGGCTCGCCTCCTGCCACACGCTTAAGCAAAAGCTCCTTCTCGTCGGGGTCCATGTCGAGGTCGATGACACGTAGCAACTCATCGCGGTTGTTTCTCACACATGGAGGTGCTTCTGGAGTCTCAAGTATCGAGGCATTCTCATACCAAATGTCACCCTTCACACGACGGCGACCCTCTGTAGCAATAAATCCTCTAAGGTTACCCCAATCCTCGGGAGTAAACTCGTTATGGAATAACGACTCCGAAATCTTGTATTTAGTGCGCAAGAACTGCATCAAGGCAGTCGTGCGACCTGTAGCCAGACGGGTGTTGTTGCTGTAAGGACTCTCTGGAGAAGCGTAGCCATGAAGCGAAATGCTTGTCACCTGAATAGACTTGTCAAACAACGCATGGCTGATTGTATTGCAGATGCGGCGAAGCTCTTGAGGATTGCGGCGGTATTTGGGATAGATAATCGTTTCGTTGACCGGGAAGTCGAGAAACGCTCTGCCAGCAATCATACGTCGCTTAGTCTCCTCGCGCTCTGGCATGATAAATGGCAAGGCAGGAATCATGCGCAGACGATTGTCCATAACAACGGGTTCGGCAGGAGCTTTCTTTCGCGGACTATTGTCAAACAAATAGGTTACACCTATCTTTAGGTTGGAGCGCGTATCGAGCGGATTGTCTGTCTTCACACCATTAAAAATATCGGCAAAAGCTGTCTGACTAAGTTCCGCACCCACTCTCCATTTGTCCGAAACGCGCCATGTAGCAGTTAGTCCGGCGCGAAAGGCAGGCACAAGACAACTGTTGCGCGAATATTCCACGGTATAGGACAACGGCACTTCGTCGAAACCATATGTCCACGACACTCCCACTCCTGCAAAAGCCTTGAGGTTGAACTTACGATTTGCGCCATCCTTCAAGGGCTTACGATTGAGAGCGTCGGTTATGTCGAAGGTGGCGTCGCCAAAGAACCCAAAGCTGTTCCAGCCCCAAGTGTCTGGCGACTCACATTTCTGAACATTCCTACTCTTATTGTGGTTGAAACGCAATGCTCCTCGCCATCCCCAAAGGGGCGACAACTCCTTGCCTACTCCAAGAAACATACCATAGGAAATGGGATATTGCGTGAACTCGGTAAAAGGCAGGTTCTCGTTGGCCGACTTATTCATGCCAAGATACAGTTGCAAATACAGAGGGTCGGTCTCTCCCACCACCGCCGTGTTGACCTCATCGGCTGACACATAAAGCGGAACTCCTAATAATAAAGCTAAAAATAAATTTTTCATTCAATTTTTTTACTCTCTTCTTAACACGTCTAAGATGCGCTCGCAGGCTTTGCCATCACCATACGGATTAACGGCGTGACTCATCTTCTCATAGGCTTCATTGTCGTCAAGAAGCAATGATGTCTCAGCCACAATCTTATCGTAATTGGCTCCTACGAGCTTAACGGTGCCTGCCTCTACAGCCTCAGGACGCTCCGTAGTGTCGCGGAGCACAAGCACAGGCTTGCCCAATCCCGGAGCCTCCTCCTGAATGCCACCACTATCGGTAAGTACAATCGTAGCCTTTGCCATAAGTTTGATAAAATCCACATAACCCAAGGGTTCTATGAGTTTTATATTGTTCATGCGCTTCGACGAATACTCCTCGCCGAAAATCTCGATGGCAGCCATTCTCACCTTCGGGTTTGGATGAATAGGATACACAAAGTCTACATCGGGATATTTGGCTGCAAGAGTCTTCATCGCCTTACACAGATTCATCAATCCCATACCAAGATTCTCGCGTCGATGTCCTGTGACAAGCACCATGCGCTTGTCGCTGCTGGCATTTATGTTTATTCCAAGACGCGACACAACCATGTGCAAGGCATCGATTACGGTATTGCCTGTGACATAAATCCTGTCGTCGCTAATATTCTCGGATATCAGGTTCTCACGGCTAAGGGCTGTAGGAGCAAAATGCCATGTTGCCAATCGCGAAGTCATCTGGCGGTTCATCTCCTCTGGCCAAGGCGAATACATATTATATGTACGAAGTCCTGCCTCAACATGTCCTACGGGTATCTGCTGATAGAAAGCAGCCAAGGCAGCAGCCATGGATGTTGTAGTGTCGCCATGCACAAGCACGATGTCGGGCTTCGCCTTAACCAACACAGCACGCATCTTGACAAGCACACGACTCGTTATGTCGTAAAGGTCTTGTCTCGGTTGCATGATGTCAAGGTCGTATTGTGGTTTGATGCCGAAAATATTGAGCTCCTGGTCGAGCATGTCTCTATGCTGACCGGTGACACAAACCACCGTGGAGAAATGCACAATATCCTCCTCGAAGGCCTTTACGAGCGGAGCCATCTTTATCGCTTCTGGCCGGGTGCCAAAAACGAGCATTACTTTTTTCATAAACGATAGGTGTTAGGCAATGGGCAGATGTTATGGCAATCGAGCACTATCTTGTCTTTCAGTCTGTCCCAGTTGTGGCAGATATGGTCGTGCTTAACCATCACTACAACAATGTCAACATCGTTGATGAATGCGTCGAAGTCGGAATACTGGCTTTCGGTCAACTTCATATTCTCAAGGAAAGGATCGTAGCACTTAAGCGGAGCTGCAAGATGACGTTCCTGCGACTCAAGGAGCTGCAATGTAGGCGAGTCGCGATAGTCGTCGACATTCTCCTTGTAGGTTATTCCGTAGAGACCTACACGGCTTGCGTCCTTAATGTTGTTCTCTTGCATTATCACCTGAAGACGCTCAAGCACAAAGTCGGGCTGCGAGTCGTTCACCTTCATACTCTCGCCTATCACCTTGGTGAGTTGAGGATAGTCGCCCACAAGGAACCAAGGGTCTACCGAGATGCAATGTCCTCCCACACCAGGTCCGGGATTCATAATATTCACACGCGGATGCTTGTTGCAGATGCGTATGATCTCGTAGACATCCATATTGTCATGACGGCAGATGCGCGAAAGCTCATTGGCGAAAGCGATGTTCACGGCGCGGAAAGTATTCTCCACCACCTTTGTCATCTCGGCTGTGCGGATATCTGTAAGCACAATCTCGCCTTTGCAGAATGAGGCATAGATGTCGCGCACACGACCTGCCACCTCAGGCTCGTCGGCACCAATGGTGCGGTTGTTGTTCACAAGCTCATAAATCATGTTGCCTGGCAATATGCGCTCGGGAGCATGAACAAGATGAATGTCCCTGCCCGTCACAAAGCCACGCTCTGCTATAAGCGGGCGCACCTCCTTGTCGATGGTGCCGGGACTAACGGTCGACTCCACAATGATTGTGGCTCCTGCATTGCACACATTCAACACATTGTTCACAGCCGCCTTTACGTAGCATGCGTCAACCTTCTTCGAGAATTTGTCGTAAGGTGTAGGCACAGCAACGATGTATGTGTCGGTATGCTGATATTCATTTGTAAACTTTATGCCTGCATCAACGGCATCCTTGAAAAGCTCGTCAAGTCCGTCTTCCTTGAATGTTGGAACGCCCGCGTTCAAGGAATCAACTAATGCTTTGTTGTAGTCGGTGCCAACCACCTCAATACCATGTGAAGCAAGCATCAGGGCTGTAGGCAAACCAATGTAGCCTAATCCTATTACATTAACCATATTTATTATTGTTTCATTTTTTTATTTGTATTCTTATAATCGTACTATCTGTTTAAAACTTGTTAGCAGCAATCCACCAAGCAAACTTCACGAGTTTGATTTGTCGTTTAATGCGACTGGGCTGATTGATGAGGCGATAGAGCCACTCAACTTTATGCTCAACCCACCATTTTGGGGCGCGCTTCACATGTCCTGTGAACACGTCAAAGCTTCCTCCCAAGCCCTGATAGATAGCCTTGTGCTGGCTTAGCATCTCCTCCATAAGCAACTCCTGCTTGGGCGAACCCATTGCTACAAACACAATATCAGGTTTCTTTGCCACAATGTCGGCTATAACAGCCGCTTTCTCTTCATCGGTCTTTATATAGCCGTTTCGGTAGCCCACTATATTGATGCCCTTGAACTCTTTCCTTAGTTTCTCTACCGTGGCATCTATCACAGCCTGCTTGGCGCCAACAAGATAGAAGGTCTTTTCCTTATAGAATCTGCCTATCAGCGACAGCCACAACTCGCATCCTGCCACCTTGATTGCATCAGGATAGCCCTTGCGCTGCAAAGCCATCTGCGCTCCAGCTCCATCGCAATAACCAATGTTTCGGTTGATTATGCTGCGTGTCTGTTCTGTAGAATTTATGATTTTCTCTGCATTAATAGCTACGAGAATGCCGGGATTGGAGTTCACATAATCGGCAAGCTGGTCTCTTGACGAGAATGGAAATATCTCCACCCCTCTTATATTTACCTTATTCATAGATATATATGGTTTCAGAATTTCTTGTTTTGTTGCAAATATACACATTTTTAATGATATTATCAAGATTTATGCGTATATTTTATGAATATAGTGTCATATTACACGTTGTTGGTTTGTTTCCACATTCATTTCCTCGTATTCAAACTGCAAAAGGCAATAAATCATGGCATACAGAATGTCATAATGGAATATATGACCACCCTGCGTCAACTGAAATGAAAGATTCATAACCCATGACGAAACTGCCAATCTATAGGTTGGGCAATTCCTTCGGTGATGGATGAAGCGCAACAACAGTAACATTGCCAATATCTCCATCAACAAACCAATGGCTCCGTCGGTAGCCAACAACGTAACAAAGCCGTTGTGTGCAAACAGGGGCTTACCGATTTTCTGGCGTTCGTATTCCTTCAGTCCTACCATTGAATAACCAAAGGCAAGCTCAAAATAATTGCCCGAAGTGTATAGTTCTATAGCATTCGCAATAAGCGTACCACGACCTGAACCCATTTCCTTCTTCTTGCCTGTGGCAGAATTGATGTCGAGAATGCGGTCGTGGAACGCTTTGTTCGAAACCATCATATAGGCAAACACACTTCCCAGGACTATACATAAGGAAACTATCCGCATCCATTGTTTTGCCTGCAAATCCTTGGGAAAGAACAATATGCATATGCCTATAACGCACATCACCCAACCTGTTCTCGCAAACCCAAGATACATAGCATACACGCCAAGTCCTAATAAGAAGATGTTATATAGCTTCACTTTCCAGTCCTTAAAAGTTCCCGACTTATAATTATACAGAACAACCATAATACATATAGCCATGATTACCGACATGGCGTGCTGGTTCTGGAAAATGCCGGTGAAGCATTTGAAGTCGCCGTAGTCTATTCCCTCCTGATTACTCTCCATGCCGAAGAACAGAAAGGGAATATTTGTAAGAATGAAGTATTGGCATACACACAGAATACACTTTTGTAGGGATATTGTCTTGAGCTTATTCTGAAAATAATTGTAAGACAAAGGCAAAAACAAGAAAGTGAGCCCATCCTGTATGTTGCTGACAAGGCTTTTGCACATCTCGCCATTTATCAAATGCTTCAACGACAGCCAATAATACATCTTTGTCCAATCGGGCGATGATTTACGCCTGTATTGGAACACATAATATATAAGGTATGCCAACAATGGCATTTTCCAAAGTTGGGATATCTTCATGCCGCCTCCAATATTTATATTCTCAGAATAAAGCAACATGAAGAAGGGAATGAACAATAATATATAACGTTTTAGCTTAATGGGCATGATTCAAACTTATTCTTCAAGCAAGTAATAACTTAGGGCACAGAACATAAAGGCGTTGCTCCAGCGCATATACGATATTTTGGAACTTATGCCTGGTTTGAGCTGATAATAGAAATATCCATCGGGAGCTTGCATGTTGTCTACAGTCCATTGCATCACCTTAGCAGCCGTCTGACGATATGCGTCGAACTTGTGCAAACGCGACAGAGTAACAAACAATTGCCCTGGACAATGGATGTCGATTGGATAAGTCTGATTGTCGTAATACTTTGGAGTGCCGTCTGCCTCAAAGAAATGCATTATGTAATAATCAAAACCTTTAGCAATATACTCGTCGAAAGAGTGGTCGCCTGTGTTCTCCTGATAGGCTATCAGTCCGTCGAGGTTGTAGCCCGTATGAAAGGAGTCTCTCCATTTCTGCACGGGCAACATTCCATATCGCCAAGCTCCGTCCTCCTCCTGTCCGGCGCAACAAGCAGCAATACTCTTGCGGGCAAGCTGCTTATATTCCTCATTACCAGTATATTTATAGCAATAGCTCAACAGGCGTGAGCCAAGAATAGAAGCATTAAACACAGTATCGTTGCCAGGAAGCTTGCTGTAGGAGAAGAGGAAACCATCCTTATACTCCGAGCGATGAAGATCTTCAATAATAAACTTTGCCGCACTCAAAGCCACATTCAAATAGTTCTTATCTCCTGTAATCTCGTATGCCTCCATTAATGCTGTGGCACAAAAATTTGTGGCTACAACCGTGGGCGTATGAGCAGGAAAAAGGAACAGACGACGAGCCTGCCAGTCGAAATTATATCCCCAACAAGCACCATGATACTTACCAGGAAACATCTTGTCCGACCGCATCTGAAGAAGCAAGTTGGCTGTATACTTTATTTTATCAAGCACCTCGTCCTTAGTGCCAAGTTCTTTAAAAGCCGCTCCTTTCTTCTCAATCACTTTATATAGATTACAATACCCTTGCAAAAAGAGTCCAATTCCCTTGGCATTATACTCCTTCGGAACCATAGCTATCCCACGCAAATTCACAGGACAACGCTTGAATCCCTGAATGATGCAAAGTCTTAGGATTGCAGAATGCTTAAGAGGCAGAAGCGTATTTGCCACTTTCGACTTCAAACCATCGTAAGGGTCCCAACCCTTATAGTCCTCGGTCTCACAATAGGATTTGAGACGTATGAAACTGTCTATTAAAGACTTCATATTTTTTTTATTTTTGTATTTTGCTGACCAACTGAAGGAACTTGCCGTTAGTCTGGAATATTAATTTGTCAACATATCTTATTTCCACAGCATCTTTGCTACCCATAGCCTTGACGTAGTGAGTCAATATGGCTTGCTCGTCGGCAGATGTATATCGCTCATTTTTTATAATGCACACTATCAATCTGCCAACCTCTTCCTGAATATATTGCAGACCGTCGATATGGCTATATAGATGACTATGCAAATTTAGCGTGGCTGTGTTTACGTATGTGCCGTCGGCTTTGTATATCAAACTTCTGTCCCATCTGCCCTGTACTCCATCAAGACATCTGACACCATATTTTGTGTTTGTACAATGAGCGTATTTGCTGTAATCTCCAGTCTTATAACGAATTAGCGGAAAGAGTTTATTGCAAAATGTAGTTCCTACCATTTCTCCTGTAACACCATTGTCTTTTATCACGCGACCCTCGTTGTCAACCAGTTCGCAATAGCCATAGTTTTCTTCTATATAATAGAGCGCACTTTCAGGACTGTTGCCCGCAAGAATAAGTTTCTCGCTATGACCATAGAAGGAGTATATGGCTATTCCTATCTCATCAAAAAACACCCGTTGTTCCTCTGTAACACCCTCGCTTGCAAGAAATGCCACCTTAATAAAATCGAGCTTCAAGCCTTGCTGAACACATAATTTGCAGAACTGATAGAACGAAGACGGATAGGCGTGGACAAAACGAATGTGATATTTCTTCAACGCTTTCCAACACCTTGAGGCATAAGATGCATCCATACGGAACGGATCAAAAATAATCTCTTTCAGAATAGGGCTTATAATATAATCGCGGTCTTTACTTATATGATGATTACGGAAGACACCACGTGCGTCATACCTCCATCCAAACCACATCCATTGCTTATGTGTGAAAGCCAACGAATGGGCATAGCGGTTGAGCGGCTCCACAAGTTTCAATGGCTTTCCGCTCGTTCCTCCAGTTGTACCAGTATGAGCTTTTGTCCAATCGATATTGTCAACAAGAAAATCGTCCCAATGCGCCATCACCTCTTCTTTGTCGATGAACCCTATCTTTTGTTCAAAATCAGAAAGACTGTGAATTTGCAACGTTCCGTATTTCTTTCTGTAGTATGGAACATTACAGATTGCGAAGTTCACAATGTCGAGCAGTTTCTTTTCAGGATCGCCTTTGTCTATATTCATTAATATCCTATTATAAGTTCTCCCATAAACCAAACCACCCAACACATTAAGCCGCAATAGAAAATAATTAAACCAATTGGGCCAATACGGAAGTTTTGTTTTTATAAAGTCAGCAATTCCCATAGCAAAATCATATACTTTTATACACCTCAAGAAGGCTCTGTTCGACAAATTGAGGCAAATTCTTCATACTTATTTCTTTAGAGCGTTCAGCCATCGAAATTCTGAGCTCTTTGTCCTGCATTAAGGCATCGATAGCTATCTTCATTTGTTGCTTGTTGCCAGGCTCAAACAACAATCCATTCTCTCTGTCAGCTACAATTTCAGGAATGCCACCTACTGTAGTCGATAGCACAGGCAAACCATACGATTCAGCCTCAAGTATGGAGATTGGCACGCCCTCGGTATAGGAAGGCAAGATATAAGCATCGGCAAGATTAAAAATATCTGTTTTGCCTTCTCCCGACAACCATCCGTGAAAACGAAGAATGTCCTCCATCTTGTTGTCAGAAATAAAACGCTTTAGTTTTTCCTCTTCATACATTCCTCCTCCAATATCGAGGATAAGTTTACCCAAATATTCGTCCTTATGTTCTGCAAGCATCTCAACCAAGTCGAATATACCTTTGGCTTTGGTGATATGCCCCATATACAGCAAATGAAACACGTCGGTTTTGGCAACTGTCTTCACAATTGGATAAGCGATGACATTTGGCACTATATGAACATTTTTGTGGTGTACTACCTTCTCGAAAAACATCTTCCATTGAGGAGACAGAGTTATAAGGGCGTCACATTTGTCTAAAATAGGCTGGATGAAAGATTTCTCCTTGTCATAATATTCCCTAAAACCACCTCCATGTATATGGATAACCACTTTTCGCCCCATGCGCTTGGCTGCCTTCACAAACCATGCCGAACGCTTGAAACTATTGTATGAAGCTGTGTGAATATGCACAATCTTTATTTCGCTGTTTGTCGCCAATATACAATGGAGTTTTGCTAAAGAAAACAAAGCCTTGCATGTCTTCTTTAAAAAACTTCCGTCACAAGAATTGGTCAAACACCTGAAATCCGAGAATATGGCTTGTTGATACGTTGCAATACACTGGGCAACACCACCCTTTGGCGGAACAAACTCAGGTCCTATTGTAAGCACTCCCTTCGACGAAATCATAAGATGCGATAAAACTGATTATATATTATTCTTATTTGCTCAATTTTGTTCTGACATAGACAAACCGTTTAAGGAGGAACCACCAGTCTGCCAGTTTAAGAATTTTACAAGCGGTCGTAAATTCTCCATATTTTTGCATTCCATGCTTTTTCAATAATTTCTTCACCTCTTCTATCGAAATGTCCTCGCTATATAGCGCGAAAACAGTCTTGGCTACACGATGTTGCAAATCATACGAAATCTGAGTGAATGGTTGGCAAAACTCGGATATTATGCTATTTGCCATGATTATACTCTCTATCTGTTTCTTTCCATAAACACGCTGGGTAACCGACGCCTTGTTTTCGTAATAATCATACACGAAATCATCAATAGGCTCTATCCTCTCTGCATTTACGGCAACTTGGTATAACAGACAAGCATCTTCATATATTGTCATATTCTCCAAGTTTCTCAGCTCATGGTCATGAAACAGACTTGTGCGGTATAATCTTCCCCACAGACAACGCCTCGCCTTTTCATCCAACAAAGCTTTCAGAAAATCCAATTTCTTGGCATTTGCCCTCACATTGTCAACAAGACGTTCCCTGCGTCCATTCACATATATTTTTACAGCATTTCCCAAGACAATATCTGCATTTGTCTCAACCTGTTTGCTCACAAGTTTTTCTACAGCATCTAATGGCAAGGCATCATCGGAATCAACAAACATCAAGCATTTGCCAGTTGCTGCCATATAACCATCCCTACGGCTCATCATGGAGCCTTTGTTTGTAGAATGCTTTATTATCTTTATCGACGAATATTTTTTCTGATAATCCTCGGCTATAGACAACGAAGCGTCTTTGCTTACATCATCCACCAAGATTATCTCAATATCACTATGTGTCTGATTAAGGATAGAATCCAAGCATCTGCCAATAAAAGGCTCTGCATTATATAAAGGAATTACAACTGATACTTTCATAACTATCTCATTTTTAATCATTCATCAGTTCATGTCTCTTACGGGCATTTCGCCTCCACCACCAATACAGCATTTCTTTGGGCAATATGCGGTATAGTTTTGTACATATCCATAAATAAAGGCATCGAGAAAAATAACCGAGGTCCTTATTTCCCCCCCCAGCCCGTCCGAGAACGTCAGTTTGAGGCATATTATTGAGGGCAGAAT
>OQVS01000510.1_pt1 | contig 26472 bp, 23 predicted proteins | sample 1691601 | NCBI WGS metagenome assembly OQVS01 (sample SAMN03418268, study PRJEB22391) | human gut metagenome | biome: human-gut; feature: organic feature; material: feces | host: Homo sapiens | place: Tanzania | collected 2013-01 | reverse complement strand
TTTTTATTAATGTATTTAGTGTGAAAATTCTCTTAGTTACCGTAGAATACCTATTTCATTAAATAATAATACCTACTTTCAAATCTTTTTCTAATCCGCGGCAAAGGTAGCAAAAAACTGTTTTGCGGCAAAGAGAACAGCTTTAAAATTGTATTCCACTCACTCTTTTTAGGTTAAAGTTGTTTAAATGTTTGCCACTCAGAGTACTTTTGACAATTGCAAGTGACAATTATTCTTCTTATTTGTTTACTTTTGCAAGGATGCACGGTAGGCACATTCCTGTGCACGCGCATCGGACGCAAAAATAGTACAAACATATTATACCCTTATGAAAGTAATAAATTTCAGCGAACAGAACTCAGTGATGAACCAGTATCTTGCCGAGATGCGCGACAAGGACTACCAGCAGAACAGGCTCGTATTCCGCAACAACATACGGCGCATAGGCGAAATGATGGCGTACGAGATGAGCAAGACATTCGACTACGAGGTGAAGAAAGTACAGACACCGCTCGCCGAAGCAGAGGTGAGCGTGCCGGCGGACGATGTGGTGGTGTCCACAATCTTCCGAGCCGGACTGCCTTTCCACACGGGATTCCTCGAAGTGTTCGACCACGCCGGAAACGCATTCGTCAGCGCATACCGCGAATACACCAACGACGCGCACACGGAGGTGGGGATACGCGTGGAATACCTCGCAACACCAAGACTCGACGGAAAGACACTCATCATAGCCGACCCGATGCTTGCAACCGGAGGCTCGATGGAGCTGGGATACAAGGCTCTCCTGACGAAAGGCAAGCCGAAGCACGTGCACGTGGCATGCGTCATCGCGACACCAGAAGGCATAGAGCACGTAAAGCGCACGTTCCCCGACGCTGAAACCACAATATGGTGCGCAGCAATCGACCCGAAGCTGAACGAGCACAAATACATAGTGCCGGGATTCGGCGACGCTGGCGACCTGTGCTTCGGAGAGAAACTGTAGAGCGGAGACAGAAAAGAACAAAGAGCCGGATACGTGGCACACGGGAAGCGTGACGGCAGAGAAAAGACAGCAGTGGCATGGCGGCAGAATTAAAAGGCGGAGTTCCGCCGGCTGCCATTTCCACTGCTTTTGTCGTTAAAGAATGACACTTAAACCTTAATAATATTATAATTAAGAAAATAAAGCATATTATAAGGTGATTTTTCGGAATATTCTGACTACATTTGCAGCTAAATTTACATGTACAGACAAATGAAAAGAAAGTTTTTCCCGCTCACGTTGCTGTTGGCTGGCGTTTTCATGTTGGCATCATGCCTGAGCGACGACACTAACGAGAGTAGCATAACATTATACGGCGATGCAGAACTGACATCGTTCTCCATCGGCACACTCAACAGGTATTACCTATACAACAACGGGGACACGATAAAGACAGTCGCCGAAAAGACTGACAGCACCACTACCGTGGACTGCAGCAAATACAAGATGAGCATCGACCAGCTGCTCTTCGTAAAAGACGAACAGGGCAATGCGACAAGAATGCACCCCGTGGAAAACGTGGACTCGCTGCCGGCAGGCACCGACGTGCGCAGCGTGGTGTGCACGGCAAGCACCAAGAACTCCGGAATCCTGACACTGAAAAGACTGAAGAAGAAGGACACGGACAAGGATACACTCGACTACTACAACGGCGACTCGGTGGACTTCACCAAACCGCGCGAGTTCAGAGTATACTCCACCGACGGGTCATACAGCCGCAGCTATCAGGTAAAGCTCAACGTGCACAAACAGCTGCCCGACTCGTTCGTATGGCACAAGCAGTCAATAGAAAACATCGTAAGCGCAATGGGCGGCACCATACACGGAGCAAGGCTTACGGAGCTGAACATCAACGGAGAACCCACAATAGTGCTCGCGCTCAGCGACGGCTACGCAACATACCTCTGCACGAAAAGCATAGAGGACGACGCCAAGCCATGGAGGGTGCTCAGCTCGAACCCGAACATGGTTTTCGACGGCAATGCATACAAGAACGTGGTTTCGTTCGGAGGATACGTATATCTGCTGAACGGCAAGACGCTGTTCCGCGCTGCCGACGGAGAGAACTGGGAACATGTCATCCCGACCGGATTCGACGGAGCCAAGCAGCTCGCAGGAGCTACCGCAGGAAAGATATACGCCATTGCCGACGGCGGACTGATTGCATCTGCCGACGGAGTGAACTGGCATGCCGAACAACTCGACAGCGAGGCTTCGCTGCTGCCGGCAGAGGACATCAATATATGCACGATGCCGAACAGGACCAACCAGGAAGTGGAGCGAGTGATAATGGTGGGCAACGGCAACGGAAGCGATGCCACCATCTGGGGGAAAATCGAAGACCCGACAGACGACTCATACAAGTGGACACTGTATGAAGGCGACGACAAATACAAGCTCCAGAACATCGACGGACTCTCCGTGATGCGCTACGACGGAAAACTGTATGCCATAGGCGGAAGCGGACAGAACGGCAGCTCAGCAGCACCCTACGCCAAGCTATACTGCAGCATCGACCAGGGACTGACATGGCTCGAAAGCAAACTGTTCACTCTGCCAGCAGGACTGCCAAAGGACGCCAACGCCGACTGCATATACATGACGGCAGACAGCCAGAACCACGTGTGGATAGTGAGCGCGACAACGGGCGAGGTATGGAAGATGCGAATCAACCGTCTGGGATGGAAAAAGGAACAGAAAGCATTCGGCAAATAACCGGTCTGGAACAAAAGCCCGTCCATAACAAAGCCGACAGCCGGTAACCCCAAGCCAAAAGGACGGCTGCCGCAAAAGCTATGGCACGGCAATCCAAAAACCGAACCCGGCAATCAAAGAAAAACCGGCTCTCACGCACACCATTATATAATAAGGTATAAAAAAGAACAGACAATATGCCCACCACTCCATCACAAGACCGTTTCGCAGCCATTGCAGCAAGAAGCATCAGGCTGTTGGGTGCCCTCCGCATCGGAAGGGCAGCGGGGCTTGCTGCATTGTTGATCATATCACTGACAGCAGCAGCACAGGAAGACGATGAATACAAGATGGAGATAGGAGGCGGAATAGGACTCGTGAGCTACGAAGGCGACTTCAACGGCAGCATCACCAAGAACGCACAGCCTGCAGCATCGCTTGTGCTGAGACGAGTGTTCAACCCGTATATGGGAATAAGACTGGGAGTGATGTACGGGAAACTTAAGGGAAGCTCGAAAGACACGAAGACGTACTACCCCGACTTCCAGCAGGAACAGTACGACTTCGGCAACAGTCTCATCGACTTCTCGCTCACATACGAATACAACTTCTGGCCCTACGGCACGGGACAAGACTACAGAGGAGCGAAACGGCTCACGCCATTCGTATTCCTCGGCATAGGAGGAACATACGCCAAAACGGAACAGAAGGGTGTGTTCACAGGCAATATGCCCATCGGATTGGGAGTGAAATACAAAATCGGGAAAAGGCTCAATCTTGGCGTGGAGTGGGCCATGCACTTCTCGCTCAGCGACGAACTCGACGGGGTTAAAGACCCCTACCAGATAAAAAGCAGCGGACTGTTCAAAAACACCGACTGCTATTCGGCACTGCAACTGACGCTCACATACAGCTTCATGCAGAAATGTAGAACTTGCAACAGCGACAAATATGACTGACAACACAGCAATAAAGTTGGATATGAACCGCATACCAAAGCACATTGCCGTCATCATGGACGGCAACGGCAGATGGGCTACAGAACGCGGAAAGGAAAGAAGCTACGGCCATCAGGCCGGAGTGGAATCAGTGAGGAGAATCACTTCGGAGTGTACAAGGCTCGGAGTGAAATATCTCACCCTGTACACCTTCTCTACAGAAAACTGGAACCGACCAGCCGATGAGGTGGCAGCACTCATGGGACTCGTGCTCACGGCACTCGAAGACGAACTGTTCATGAAGAACAACGTGAAGTTCCAGGTCATTGGCGACTTCGAGCGACTGCCGGAAGTGGTGCAGAAAAAACTGCAGCAGACAATGGAACACACCGCCCAGAACGAAGCCATGACAATGACTATCGCTCTCAGCTACTCGGCAAGATGGGAAATAACAAAGGCGATGAAGGACATCGCACGACTGGTGGCGGAAGGAAAGGCAAACGTGGACGACATCACGGAAGACACTATCAGCCGGAACCTCACGACAAACTTCATGCCTGACCCGGACCTGCTGATACGGACAGGCGGAGAACTGCGCATATCCAACTACCTGCTCTGGCAGATAGCATACTCGGAACTGTACTTCTGCGATACCTACTGGCCCGACTTCGGCGAAAAGGATCTGCACAAGGCAATAGCAAGCTACCAGGCACGGCAGCGCAGATACGGGAAAACAGAAGCACAAATAGAAAAAGAAGAAGAAGAAAACAAATAGAACGTGACATACTACCAGACGATGAACAAAGTAATAAGAAAAGTGCTGCTGTGCGTGGCTGCCGTGATGACGGCGGCTAATGTTACAGCGCAGGAGAAAATCGTTAACCCCGAAATAACTTACGCCGGCTCACCGCGAAACTGCACAGTGGGAGGCATCGCCGTGTCGGGAGTGGAGGGATACGAGGAATATATGCTCGCAGGAATCTCCGGACTCACCGTGGGACAGGAAATCACAGTGCCGGGACAGGAAATCACTGATGCTGTGAAAAGATACTGGAGGCACGGACTCTTCTCGAAAGTAACCGTCGCTGCCGACTCTATCATAGGCGACAAAGTGTATCTACACTTCTATCTCGCCACACGTCCGCGCGTGTCGGTGATAAACTATACGGGAGTGAAGAAATCGGAACGAGAAGATCTGGAAACGAAACTCGGACTGCTCAAAGGCAGCCAGATAACTCCGAACATGATCGACCGCGCCAAGACACTCGCAAAAAACTATTTCGACGGAAAGGGATTCAACAATGCTGAGGTGGAAATCAGGCAGGTTGATGACCTGTCGAACAAGAACCACGTAATCCTGTATGTTGACGTAGACAAGAAGCAAAAGATAAAAGTGCGCCACATAGTGCTGGAAGGAAACGAGAAACTCAAGACAAAGAAAATCAAAGGCTCGCTCTTCGGAAAAGGCTGCCTGGGCAAAATACGCGAGGCAGGAACAATGGCAAGCTTCATGAAATCAACGAAGTTCACACCGGAACGCTACAAGGAAGGAAAACAGAAACTCATCGACAAATACAACGAGCTGGGATACCGCGACGCCGAAATACTGGAAGACAGCGTGTGGGACAACGACCCGAAGCACGTGAACGTATATATAAAGGTGAACGAAGGAAAGAAATACTATATAAGAAACATCACATGGGTGGGCAATACCGTGTTCACCACCGACTACCTCTCGCGCGTGCTCGGAATGAAGAAAGGCGACGTGTACAACCAGAAGCTGCTGAACAAGCGTCTGAGCGAGGATGAAGACGCCGTCGGAAACAACTACTGGAACGACGGATACCTCTTCTACAACCTGCAGCCGACGGAAGTGAACATCGTGGGCGACTCCATCGATCTGGAGATGCGTATCTTCGAAGGACAGCAGGCGCACATCAGCCACGTGCGCATCAACGGAAACACCCGACTCTACGAGAACGTCATACGACGCGAGCTGCGCACTAAACCGGGCGACCTCTTCTCGAAAGACGCACTAATGCGATCGGGACGCGAACTCGCATCAATGGGACACTTCGACCCGGAACAGGTGAACCCTGACGTGAAACCCAACTACGAGGACGGAACAGTGGACATCAACTGGGACCTCGTGCAGAAATCAAACGACCAGGTGGAGTTCTCGCTCGGATGGGGACAGACCGGAGTGATAGGACGAGTGGGACTGAAGCTGAACAACTTCTCGATGCGCAACCTGTTCAACAAGAACCGCGAGCACAGAGGCATCATGCCTGTGGGCGACGGAGAGACTCTCTCAATCGGAGCACAGACCAACGGTTCGTACTATCAGTCGTATAACACAAGCTATTCGACAAACTGGTTCGGCGGCAAACGACCGATACAGTTCACCGTGGGAGCATACTTCTCAAAGCAGACCGACGTGAACAGCAACTACTACAACTCGGCGCTGATGAACAACTACTACTATAACTACTACGGTTATGGAAGTACCTACGGCAACTACAACTACGAGAACTATCTCGACCCAGACAAATACGTGGAACTCTTCGGAGTGTCGCTCGGATGGGGAAAGCGCCTGCGCTGGCCTGACGACTACTTCATGCTCTCTGCCGAAGTATCGTACCAGAGATATATGCTGAAGAACTGGCAGTACTTCATCGTCAGCGACGGTAACTGCAACAACCTCAACTTCAGCCTGTCGCTCTCGCGCACATCTACCGACAACCAGCTCTTCCCACGCCGCGGATCCGAGTTCACGGCATCGGTAACGGTAACGCCACCATGGTCAAAGTTCCAGAAGAAAGACTACGCGAACCTTGCCACCAACCCGCAGTCGCCGAACTACAAGGCGGAACAGCAGGAGAAATACCGCTGGGTGGAGTATCACAAATGGAAGTTCAAGGCACGCACCTTCACGGCACTCACCAACGGACAGAAGTGCCTCGTGCTGATGACACGTGCCGAAATGGGACTCCTGGGCTCATACAACAAGAACAAGAAGTCGCCGTTCGAGACCTACTACGTGGGCGGTGACGGAATGAGCGGCTATTCGTCGGGCTATGCAGAGGAGACAATCGGTCTGCGCGGATACGAGAACGGAACAGTGGGCTACAACAGCTACGCCTACGACCGCTTCACGATTGAGCTCCGCTACCCGTTCCTGCTCGGCAACACCACAATCTACGGACTCACCTTCGTGGAGGCAGGTAACGCCTGGAGCGACACAAGGAAATTTAATCCGTTCGATATGAAACGCTCTGCCGGCATCGGTGTGAGAATCTATCTGCCGATGGTCGGACTGATGGGTATCGACTGGGCATACGGATTCGACAAGGTGGCAAGCGGAAGCACTTGGCAGAGGGGCGGATCGCAGTTCCACTTCATACTGGGACAGGAGTTCTAACGCTGCAAGACAGGAATACTGACACCGCAAAACAGATATTCTGATACCGCAAGACAGAGGTTCCAATACAACAAGAAATGTTGAGCGTGGAGCGATGAACCGGCTTACGGGCCGCCCGTCTCTCCCGCTCGCCATATAAGTTATAAATAATCAAAGCAATGAAGAAACTATTGTTTGTAGCCGCGATGCTGTTTTCAGCATTAGGCATGAGCGCACAGAAGTTCGCGCTCGTCGATATGGAGTACATCCTGAAGAACATACCAGCCTACGAACGCGCCAACGAGCAGCTCTCGCAGGTGGCAAAGAAATGGCAGGCTGAAGTAGACGCCATGGGCACCGAGGTGCAGACGATGTACAAGAACTACCAGAACGAGTCGGTGTTCCTATCGCAGGAGCAGAAGAAAGCGCGCCAGGAAGAAATCCTGAACAAGGAGAAGGAAGCAAGCGAACTGAAAAAGAAATACTTCGGACCGGAGGGCGAACTGTACAAGAAGCGCACCAGCCTGATGACCCCAATCCAGGACGAGATATACAACGCCGTGAAGGACATCAGCGATCTGCGCGGATATTCGCTCGTGCTCGACCGTGCATCCGACACGGGTATCATATTCGCCTCGCCCAAGGTGGACATAAGTAACGAAGTGCTTACCAAACTCGGCTATTCCACAAATTAATTTGGCGGATAATAAAAAAGATATTACATTTGCACACCCTTTGGCTGTAATGCCGCCGACACCAGGCACCGGAGCACAATGCCTCCGCATACAAACAGGACAGATGCCGGCACCGGGATACACGGCACACACACCGGGAAGTGGGCCAACGGGCAGGCAAAAACAGAAAAATTAATAACATAACAAATAAAAAACGAAAATGAAAAAACTGATTTTAATGCTGATGCTGTTTGCGCCTCTCGCAACATTCGCACAGAAATTCGGACACATCAACTCGCAGACCGTAATCGAAAGCCTGCCTGAATTCATCAAGGCACGCGCCGAGGTTGAAGGACAGGCAAAAGCCTACGACAACGACCTCCAGGCCATGCAGAAGGAAATCCAGACCAAGGCCGAAGCCTATGAGAAGAACCAGTCCACGATGAACGAGACAAAGCGCAAGGAAACCGAGACAGAACTGCAGAACCTTTATCAGAAGTTCCAGCAGGCACAGCAGGACAACAGCCAGGCACTGCAGAAGCTCCAGCAGGAGAAGCTCCAGCCCATCATGTCGAAGCTGCAGAACGCCATCAAGAACGTGGGCAAGGCAGGCGGCTACGTTTACATCATGGACATCTCAAGCGGCATCCCCTACATCAGCGAAACCCTGAGCAAGGACGTTACTGCCGAGGTTAAGGCTGAGATGAACAAGCTGAAGTAAGACAAAACGATTTTAGCGTCAAAGCACATACGGAGTGTGTCAGAAGATGGGAATCGCGAATGATGACTCCTCGCTTCTGGCACATTCCGCTTTTTTATACCATACCCAACAAACTTACAATCAAAAAAACATTGCACGCCATTATGAAGAAAACCATCATATTCCTGCTCTTCGCAGTGATTTCAGCAACGTCTGCCGTTGCACAAGACTTCAAGTTTGCCTATCTCAGCTACGACAGTGCGCTCAAGTCGATGCCCGAATACGGACTCGCCCTTGCCAACATCGACAAGCTGCGCACACAGTATGACAACGAGATGAAGCGTGCCGAGAACGAGTTCAACGCCAAATACGAAGACTTCCTCGAGAACCAGCGCAGTATGGCACCTGCCATACTCGACAAGCGCCAGGCGGAGCTGCAGGAGCTGCTGCAGAAGAACCTCACGTTCAAGGCTGAGGCAAAACGAATGCTCGAACAGGCAGAGAAGGACGCATATGCCCCACTCAAGACGAAGCTCAACACCACCATAAGGAAAATCGGCGAGGAGCGCGGCTATGCCTTCGTGCTCAACACCGACGGCGATGCCTGCCCCTACGTAGACAGCACAAAGGGCGACGACATCAACGCGCTCGTGGAGAACGCGCTGAAATAAGCCGCACCGGCAATAACAAAACAAGGAGGGAACGACAATGAAACTATCACAAACACCAGGACCGATAGGAGTGTTCGACTCCGGATACGGCGGACTGACCATCCTCCACCAGATGCGGCAGCTGCTGCCGCAGTACGACTACCTGTATCTCGGCGACAACGCCCGGGCGCCATACGGTCCGCGCTCGTTCGACATCGTATACCAGTTCACACGCGAAGCGGTGACAAAGCTCTTCGCCATGGGTTGCCAGCTCGTCATCCTGGCCTGCAACACAGCGTCGGCAAAGGCACTGCGCACCATACAGCAGAACGATCTGCCGGAGATAGACCCCGACAGGAGAGTGCTCGGAGTGATACGCCCCACGGCGGAATGCATCGGACAGATAACACAGTCACGCCACGTGGGAATCTTCGCCACCACCGGCACGATACGCAGCGAGAGCTACGTGCTGGAGATAAACAAGCTATACCCCGACATCACCGTCACGGGAGAGCCATGCCCCATGTGGGTGCCGCTGATAGAGAACAACGAATACGACAGCCCGGGAGCCGACTACTTCGTGGAGAAACGCATCGGCAACCTGATGCGGCGCGACCCGAAAATCGACTCCATCATACTCGGATGCACACACTATCCGCTGCTGCTGAACAAGATTCTGAAATACGTGCCGCGCGGCGTGAGAATCATACCGCAGGGAGAATACGTGGCAAACAGCCTGAAAGACTATCTGCACCGCCATCCCGAAATGGACGCCAGATGCTCCAAAGGCGGCAGATGCCGGTACCTGACGACCGAGAGCACCGCAAAGTTCCGCGAGTCAGCACAGCTCTTCCTGCACGAAGAAGTGGACGTGAAGAAGGTCACGCTCGAATGAAAAACAAGTTTCCTTATACATCTACGACAAAGGATGGAAGCATGTGTGACTTGAAGCAAAGTCGCGCATGCTTTATTTTTTTCCATAAGCCTATGAACGAAACGCTATTCCACCCATTGGAAACAGACATAAAGCCCCCCACTCTGTTCACCTACCCCTTCAACTACACCCCACACCCGCTCTGCCTCATGGCGGCGGCAGAGGTGCAGAGCTACATAGCGCAGCACGACAGCCTGCGCCGCGAGGCAGACGAGGGAAAGATGTTCGGAGTGCTCGTGGCAAAAGACAGCAGCGGACAGCTCGGATTCCTTGCCGCATTCTCCGGAATGGCATGCGGCAAGAGCCGGCTGCCGTGGTTCGTGCCGCCAATAACCGAGGCACACACCGACGAGCACGGCGTGTTCCGCCAGAACGAGCACCGCGTGAAAGAACTGGGCGCCGCCATCGCCGCACTGGAAAACAGCCCACAGACCGCCACGGCAAAGCAGCGGCTCGCCGATGCCGAAGCCGACGCAGCCGCGCAGATTGCAGCCTACAAGCAGCTGATGCAGCACTCGAAACAAAGGCGCGAAGCACTGAGAGCCGCCGTCCGCCAGCCCTCACCCGAGCAGCAGGAGGCAATGACAAAGGAAAGCCAGTTCCAGAAAGCGGAACTGAAACGCCTGCGCAGACGGCTCGACGAACAGCTCTCACAACCGCGCGAAGCATGGAACAGGATTGCGCAACAGGCAGAAGCCATGAAGCAGCAGCGACGCACACTCGCCGAAGCCGCCCAGCGATGGCTCTTCGGCAAATACCTGATGCTGAACGGCAGAGGCGAAACCTGCAGCCTCACCGCCATCTTCGCCCACACGCCACAGGGAGTGCCGCCGTCGGGGGCAGGCGAATGCTGCGCGCCGAAGCTCCTGCAGCACGCCTATGCCAATGCACTGAAGCCCCTCTGCATGGCAGAATTCTGGTGGGGCAAATCGCCCAAGACCGAAATACGCCACCACCTGCACTACTATCCCTCCTGCCGCAGCAAATGCAAGCCCATCCTCGGCTTCATGCTCCAAGGGCTCGACGTGGAGCCGAATCCGCACGACACCGCACACAGCGGCACGCACATACGCATCTTACACAAGGACGAAAGCATCATCGTCGTATGCAAACCCTCCGGAATGCTCTCCATGCCCGGACGCGTGGGGCGCACCTCCGTGGTGGAAGCACTGCGCAGCGAAGGCGAGACGGAAGGATTCCTGATGCCGGCACACAGGCTCGACATGGACACGAGCGGACTGCTCGTCGTGGCACGCACCGAAGCCGCACTGCGCAACCTGCACGCACAGTTCGCCGCCGGAACCGTAAGGAAACGCTATACGGCAGTGCTCGACGGCACAGTAGCGCCCGGCACCGCACACCACGGAGTGATTCGCCTTCCGCTCGCGGCCGACGAGAACGACCGTCCGCGCCAAATCGTAGACCCCATCCACGGCAAACCGGCTATAACCGAATACAACATAGAGCGCACCGACGGCAACAAGACCCGCGTCAGCCTCTTCCCCCACACAGGGCGCACCCACCAGCTGCGCGTACACTGTGCCCACGCCGACGGACTCGCCGTGCCAATCGCCGGCGACACACTCTATGGCCACCCCTCCGGCATCCGCCTGATGCTGCATGCCGAATACATCTCCTTCTGCCATCCGCTGACGGGAAAGAGAGTGCAGTTCAGCGACAAACGGGAGTAACATCCGTTGGCATTATTCACTAAATTTATACTCCGATAGAAAAAAACAATCGCACATAACTTTGCGCGCTTCTGTTTTTTCAATAACTTTGCATCAGCAACGAAGGAAGAACATTATCCTCAATCCTCCCCCACGGGCGAGGACTCGACATAATGAAAGCCTTCTATGAAGAATACAATAACATTTAAAACAAAACATTATGAAGAAGAAGTTTATTTGCACAGTGTGTGGTTACGTTTACGAAGGTGATGCAGCTCCAGAGCAGTGCCCGGTTTGCAAGGCTCCGGCATCAAAGTTCAAGGAAATGACAGACGACAACGCCAATGACTTTGCCACGGTACACGAGCTTGGTGCAGCGCGCAAGGAGCAGGCAAATGAAGAAATGATAAAGGATTTGGAAACCCACTTCAACGGTGAGTGCGGCGAAGTAGGAATGTATCTCGCAATGAGCCGCCAGGCCGACCGCGAGGGCTATCCAGAGATTGCAGAGGCTTTCAAGCGCTATGCCTTCGAGGAGGCAGAGCACGCATCCAAGTTCGCTGAGCTCCTGGGCGACGTGCTCAAGGACACAAAGAGCAACCTCGAGGCACGTATCGCTGCCGAGCGCGGCGCATGCGAGGACAAGTTCCGTATCGCACGCAATGCCAAGGCTGCCGGAATGGACGCTACACACGACACCGTTCATGAGATGGCAAAGGACGAAGCCCGCCACTGCGCCGGTTTCATGGGTCTCTACAACAGATATTTCAAATAATCCATCCGGATTGTCTGGCATATTAATTTGATTCAGAATAAAGGCTTCCGCACAGTCTACGCGTGCGGAAGCCTTTTCTTTTTTATGCTCCTTCAGCAATCAGTATGGCTGTTTGCCAAAAGATCAACTCAACTTTCGAACAAGAAACGACACACTTGCGGACAGTAAACAACGCACTTGCGGACAGCAAACAACGCACTTGCGGACAGCAAACGGCATATTGCGATTTGGAATAACGGAAATTGTGGAATACAGATGGACAAAAAACAGAATGAGCGAAACTGCAGCGACTGTTCAGACTGCTATTCCGCTCATTCTGTATGTTAAAACATTGACGCCTCACACAGATGAAAGTAAATATAATGGCTATGGCTCCTGCATACAGTTCTGTATGCAGCCAACCCGCTATAGCCTGCCGCTACTTCACGAGCGACGTAACCGGATTGCGTATGCCCTTCATATTGGTGAGGAACGCCTTGGCACTGCCGAACTTCAGGAACATATCAAGACGGATGGGGATATGATTCTGGTCGTCGGTCACGTAGAACCGCACTATCTCTTTCCACTTGCCGTCCTCGCGCTCCATATATGAAAGCTCTGCACAGCGATACTTCTTGCCGTTGTCTGCCTTCACCCTCGTCGTACCGTTGAAGCGCAGGCGTGCCGGGTCGGTGCCATTGCCGTCAGCCATCGGGAAATCCACCACGTGGCCCTTCTTCCAGTTTGCCGAGCTGAATGAGCGCGCCCTCAGGAAGATGTTCATCATATCGAACACGCAACTTTGCGGCGACACGTTCTTCCACAAGTGCGAACCGTCGTTCTTCTGCCTGTGCAGCTTCAGATGCGGCTTGCCGCCGGGATAGGAATAGAACACTTCGTCGACGGTATAGCGCGAGCCCTCGTGGGCACCCTTGCGGTAGTAGAGCGGTTCCATGTCGTGCGAGGCGTAGCAGAGAAGCGTGTCGCGCAGCACGAACATATTGTCCACCTTCTTGTTGCCCCTCGTTGTCAGACTGGCACGATATGCCGACTGCCCCTTGTAGGTGCTCGATACGGTGTACATGCTTGCCGTGCCAGCCTTGACCCACACGAATTTCCAGTTGTAATAGAGGTTGTAGGAAAGGAACTCTCCCGACTTGAAGGCGGTATTCCGAAACGAGCACTGTGCCGAAGCTGCCATGCCCACCACGGCAAGCACGAGCAGCATTATGGTCTTCTTCATATATCTCTGTTGTTTTGTTTATTCGTTCTTATCTGTTTATGTCCACCGGCATGGGTATTCCCTTCTGCCTTGCACGCTCTATGTTGCGGTGCTTTATGGTCTTGTCCTTCTCCGGTTTCTGCTTCGTTATCGCGTCCGGCTTCTGGTGGGCGGCATCCCTCGCGGTGGGGTCCCATGACTGTGTGATGTCCCACTTGGCCTTGCATTCTATTTTTTCTGGATAGTAGAAGGTGGTTTCCGGCTGGCGGTCGGCAGCATAGTCGCCGGTATCCCAGATGCCGTTGCGGTTGGAGTCGATGAACATCCGCACGTAGTAGGTCCCGGGGTTCACGTAGAAAAACTCGACATTGCCATTGTCCGTTGCCGCCGTCTTCACCACTCTGTCTGAAGCATCAAGCAGATGCACCACCACGGCGGTGTCCTGCATGCCGCGTATGTTCAGCATCAGAGTGCCGTATTCGTCCTCAGAACGCACCTTGAAGCCCTGCTTGTATGAGGCAGACGACGCACCGTATATGTCAGTGAAGGCGAGCGAGTCTATCTCCAGGCTGTATTCCACCCCCGGCCGCCATTCACCCAGAATCTCGTATGTGCGCGGCACGGCACGGCGTTCGCGGAACAGGAACTTTGCCTTATACCACAGTGTGTCGTGCTGTGCGTAGAGATGAATCTTCGCCGTGTCTATGCTTGCCAGCGGTGTGGGCATCTCGATTGAGATGTTTTGGTCGGGGTCGGGTTGCGAGGCTACGTTGTATTTCGGTTCGAGCAGCTCCACAGGCATCTCTTCCTCGTATTCCCTGCCTTTCTTCTTTGCCTTTTCTTGCTTTTTCTTCCATTCCTCATACTTGCGCACCTTCTCCTTGAAACGCTTTTCGTATGGCACCTTCGCCAGCACGTCCACGGTGTCGGTGTTGCTCACCAGGCATCCCAGTGTATCAGTTGCCATATACGTAAGCTCCAGTCGCAGCGTGTCCTGGTTCACGAGCGTCGTGTCGCGCAGCCAGTAGCTCACGGTGTCGTTCTCCACGGAGTGCTCCACACAGAAGGCACGGTCGCTGCTGAAGTTCAGCCCACGCACAGTGGGCAGTTTTTTGTCGCCGCCACTGAAGAACAGGGTGAACACCCGCGGGTCGGTACGCTCGGTCTTGAGGAAGAAACGGTCGGTCTGCTTCTCGGTGAATGCCCTCAGCACGATGTCGTCGGGCACGAACCGCGTGTAGCCCACGGCGTGTATGGAGTCGATGTGCAAGGAGTCGCGCCACAGCGTGTCCTGCCTCACGGCATCGGTGGCACGCGGGTCGACAACGGTGTGGTCGTAGGCTATCATCTCGCTCTTCTGGCTGAACATATAATTACCGTCGGCATCCTGCAGCGCCACCACACGGTATTTGCCCGGCGCTATGCCCCTCACCACGAAGCGTCCACGACTGTCGGTGCGCGACACGCGCAGCAACGGTTTCGTGCGGAAGGGGTCTATGAAGTTGCCTGTGCTGTCCCTGCGGCAGAGCCGCCATCCCGTGCCGTCGACGGAGAAATCCTCGTCAATGGCGTACAACCCGACAAGCATTCCCTTTATCGGCTCGAGGTTCTCGGCGTTCACCACGTTTCCCGACACTTCGAGCGTGTCTATGTGGTCGCTTGTGGAGAAGCTGTATGTGTAGTTGCCCAGCGGATTTCCCTCGTTGTTATCGGAAATCGCGTCGGAGAAGTCCACCGTGTATGTGGTGTTCCCCTTCAGCGAGTCCTTAAGTTCCACTATAATCTTCTTACCAGCCCCCTTTATCTCGGGTGTCTCGAGTTGCGGCGGCGACACCACCACCTTCTCCGTGGGGTTGTCCACCTTTATGAACTCGTCGAAGTATATGGCAATCTTCCTTGATTTCACGTTCACCCCCTTGTCGGCAGGCGTGCACCCCACCACTCGCGGCGGTGTTTCGTCATACCATCCGCCGTCCGGCTGTCCCATCTTGGCGCATGAGCAGAGGCAGATGAGCGTTGCAGCCACCCACACCGCCGCTGCAAGATGCAGCAATGACACCGCACCCTTGCGCCCGGCTGGTGGTGTACGGAAGCTGCTGCGTTCCCTGCACTTCGTTGTTGTTCTGTATGCCATTATTGTTTTGTAGTCTTGCTTATGCGTGGAATGCGTTTCCGGTTCCACACCTTAAATATTATATAAGTGTCAAGTTGCCGCCGGAGCCTCCTGATCTGCATCAGTTCATCTTCATCAGTTCATCGATGTGCTTCCGGCTGTTGCTCAGTCGCGGCACCTTGTGCTGTCCTCCCAACTTGCCTTTCGCCTTGAGCCATTCGTTGAATAGCCCCTTGTGCGCCTTCACTATCTCCAGATGCTGCAGCGTGATGTTCTTGTAGCGCTTTGCCTCGTAGTCGCTGTTTATCTCCTGCAGCTTCTCGTCGAGCAGGGTGGCGAAGCGTCCGAGGTCGGCAGGCTCGCGCGAGAACTCGATGAGCCACTGGTGCCGGCACTTGGCGTTGCCGTCCATGAACACCGGTGCTGCGGTGTATTCGAGCACTTCTGCTCCCGTCTGCTCGCAGGCATAGGCAAGTCCTTTCTCAGCATTGTCCACGATGAGTTCCTCGCCGAAGGCATTGATGAAGTGCTTCGTCCTGCCTGTTATTACGAACTTGTATGGGTTTGTTGATGTGAACATCACAGTGTCGCCAATGATATAGCGCCACAGTCCGCATGAGGTGGATATCACCATGGCGTAGTTCTTGTTCTTCTCCACAGCCCAGAGCGGCACCACCGTCGGGTTTTCCGTGCCGAACTCGTCCATGGGTATGAACTCGTAGAACACACCGTAGTCAATCATCAGCAGCATCGACTTGTCTGCCGGGTCGTCTTGTATGCCGAAGAATCCCTCACTTGCATTGTAGGTCTCCATATAGTACATTCCCGGCGATGTAATGAGCTGTTCATACTGTTTGCGGTATGGTGTGAACGCCACTCCTCCGTGGAAGAACACCTCGAGGTTAGGCCACACCTCCTCAAGATGCGTCTTCCCCGTAAGCTCCATCACTCTGGTGAGTACGGAAAGCATCCACGACGGCACACCGCTGATGTTCGTCACGTTCTTGTCCATCGTCTCCCTTGCTATGCGGTCGCGCTTTATCTCGAAGTCGGACAACAGCGCGGTGGCCTTCTTCGGCACCCTCACGAGGTTTGCCAGCGGATTGATGTTCTCGATGAGGATGGCGCTGAGGTCGCCCACGAGAGAGTCTGCCACTCCGTAGTTCGGCGAGTGGCTTCCGCCGAGTATAAGGCTCCTGCCGTCGAACAGGCGGCTCTTTGGATTGTTGCGCAGATAGAGCGCCACCACGTCCTTGCCTCCTGCATAATGCACATGCTGCAATCCGTCGCGGCTCACGGGGATGAACTTGCTCTTGTCGTTGGTTGTTCCCGACGACTGTGCGTACCACTTCACTCCGCCGCGCCACAGCACATCGCGCTCTCCGTGGCGCATACGGTCGATGTCGGCCTTCAGCTCCTCATAGGTGTTGAGGGGCACACTGTCGGCAAATTGCTCATACGACCTTACGGCACTGAATGCGTGGTTTCGTCCGTACTCCGTGTCCTTGGCTGTGGCGGTGAGAAGCCTCAGTGCCTGTATCTGCAGTTCCTCGGCTTCGTTGTCGTATCGCTCTATCTCCTTCTGACGGGAGGTAAAGACGTTTCTTACTATCTGTGTCAGACTCATTTCTTATTCACAATTGTTCGTTATCTTTGGTTCACTGCCTTGCAGCCTCATCGCTTCTGATGAGCTGCAGCAGTTTTTCAACAGCCTCATCCTCTGGTATGTTCTTCTCTATGCACTGCTTGCGGCGGTAGAGGGATATGCGCCCCCTGCCAGCGCCCACGTATCCGTAGTCTGCATCAGCCATCTCTCCCGGCCCGTTCACGATGCAACCCATGATTCCGATTTTCAGTCCTTTCATGTGCTTTGTGGCTTCCTTGATGCGTGCGATAGTGGTTCGCAGGTCGTAGAGCGTCCTGCCGCATCCCGGGCAACTGATGTATTCAGTCTTGGTGGTGCGCAGACGCGCTGCCTGCAGTATTCCGAAAGCCGTGTCGCAGATGTCGGCGTATGGCAGCGATCCGTGGTTCATCAGCCATATACCGTCCACGAGCCCGTCGAACATGAGCGCTCCCATATCAGCCGCAGCCTCCAGTTGGAAGTCGCCTTTCTCCTCCTTCGCGTGGTCGTATGCCTGGCAGAAGACCACCGGATTCTCTATCCCCTCGCTCATGAACTCGTGTACGAGGGCGCGCTGCTCACCCAGGCGGTTGGCATGGCGGCTCACGCTCACCACTACTACCTCCGGATGCGCCTTCAGGCAGGGGATGTATTCCTCGGCAGGTGCTCCGTACGGCAGTACGAGGAACTTGGCAGCTGCCTCCACGCCGCCAATGAACGGAATGGCGTTGTACGGGAATATCGGGTAAATGTTCTTTGCCCCTGTGGCGCTTTGTGCATACACGTTGAAGTCCACTATATACCTGCGTTCCTCATCCGGCTGCTCCGGCATTCTTGATCCGAGATATACGAAGTCGGCAGCCGTGGCTCCCGCGTCATGCGGCTCAGAGCCTTCGATGCTGCTGCATATCACCACAGGCACGTTGTCGCCTCCGATTCCGCCCACGGCATTGGTGTGGCGGCGTTCCGGCGCTACCCAGTTGAATGTTCCGCCGGCAGCTCCCGGCACTGGTGTATGCCCAGCCCTCTTCGTGATATAGTCCACGAGATGTCGTGCCACCGGTATCTCTGCCTCCGGCTCTTCGCTGAGCGACACTCGTATGGTGTCGCCGATGCCGTCGGCGAGCAGTGCTCCTATTCCCACGGCACTCTTTATTCTTCCGTCCTCGCCCTCGCCGGCTTCTGTCACTCCGAGGTGCAGCGGATAGTCCATGTGTTCCTTTGCCATAGTGTCGACGAGCAGCCTCACCGACTGCACCATCACCACCGTGTTGCTTGCCTTTATGGAAATCACCACATCGCTGAAGTTCTCTCTCTTGCAGATGCGCAGAAACTCCATGCAGCTCTCCACTATTCCTGCCGGCGTATCGCCGTAGCGCGACATGATGCGGTCTGACAGCGACCCGTGGTTCACGCCGATGCGCACTGCGGTGTGGTTCTCCCTGCATATATCGAGGAACGGCACGAACTGCCTTTCTATCTTCTTCAGTTCCTCGGCATACTCCTCGTCGGTGTATTCGAGGCTCTTGAATGTGCGCGCCGGGTCAACGTAGTTTCCGGGGTTTATCCTCACCTTCTCGGCATACAGGGCTGCCACGTCAGCCACATGCGGGTTGAAGTGTACATCAGCCACGAGCGGTGCCGTATAGCCCTCCTCCCGCAGCCGCGCATTGATGTTCTTCAGGTTCTCCGCCTCTCTCACTCCCTGCGTGGTCAGCCGCACGTATTCGCCTCCGGCGTCTATGATGCGCTTTGCCTGTGCCACGCAAGCCTCGGTGTCGACGGTGGGTGTGGTGGTCATCGACTGCACCCTTACCGCATTGCCGCCGCCGAGCGGCGTGCCTCCCACGTGCACCTCACAGGTATGGCGGCGCACGTAGTTGAAAAGGTTTATATCGTAGTTCATCAGTTTGTCTTGAAGTTATACTTGACTTCGGCGAGTTCTCTGTTCGCTTTCTCTATCTTTGCGTCGAGTCCAGCCTTGTAGTCCTTCATCTTGCGTGCGATGTTCCCGTCGGCAAGTGCCAGAATCTCCACTGCAAGGATTGCTGCGTTCATGGCTCCGTTGATGCCCACTGTTGCCACGGGTATTCCCGGCGGCATCTGTATGATGCTGAGCATGGCGTCCATGCCGTCGAGTGCCGAGCTCTTGATGGGCACTCCTATCACCGGCAGCGTTGTGGATGCCGCGATTACTCCCGGCAGTGCGGCAGCCATTCCGGCTCCTGCTATCACTACCTTCAGGCCTCTTCCCTCTGCTTCTTTCGCGAATTTCTCCACGGCATCCGGCGTGCGGTGTGCCGACAGTGCGTTTACCTCGAACGGCACTTCCATCTCGTCGAGGAACTTCATCGCTTTCTCCATCACGGGCAGGTCGCTTGTGCTACCCATTATAATACTTACCAATGGTTTCATGTCTGTTGTCTGTTTTTCTTGTTTATATGTCTGCTTTTATATGTTTATTTTCTGTTGCCCCTCCTTGTCTCTACACCAGCATCACGGTGACGAATCCCGTGAGAGCCCCTGTCAGGAAGGCAATGTATATCTGCGGCAGCGTGTGCTGGCGCAACACCATCCTCGCGCTGCCCACCACTCCCGAGAAAAGGATGATGACGCAGAGCCACCACACGGGGTTGAATGCGAAGATGGCGGCGAACGACACGAGTACCCCCGCCATTGTGCCTATCGCTGCCATGTGTACCGACACTTTCCACCACAGGTTTATTATGGAGCACACCACCTGCGTTGACAGTGCCGCCACCACTATGCTTCCCATCAGATGGGGCATGTGCAGGAGCGTCATCACATAGTAGCAAAGGAAATAGCATAGTATCGACACCACGTAGGGTATGACGCGTCTTTCCCTCGAACCGAACTCGAACGGGTTCCATCCGTGGTAGCTGCGGTATGCGCGTATGAGCATCGTGGGCATGAGCTTGGTGAAGACGTACACCATCAGCAGCACGAACACCTTGTATGTCAGCGGCAGCAGGCTGAGATAGCTGAATATGAACAGTGCCGCCAGTCCGACAACGGGCAGATAGAAAGGCGATGATATCAGGCTCACCGCCTTTGCCAATGTTATTATGTTCCTGATTTTCATTTCTTTCTTAGTCGAGCCACCGGTATTCCCAGCTGTTCCCTGTATTTTGCTATTGTGCGCCTTGCTATCGGGAAGCCCTTCTGCATGAGTATTTTTGCCAGGGCGTCGTCGCTGAGCGGCTTTTTCTTGTCTTCGTTGTCAATCACTTCCTTCACGGCGAGTTTCACTCTTCTTGTCGACAGCTCCTCGCCGTCGCCTGTCTTTATCCCGTCGCTGAAGAAGTGGCGCAGCTTGAATGTTCCCCATCGGGTCTGTGCGTATTTCATGTTTCCCACTCTCGACACCGTTGATATGTCGAGCCCCGTGCGGTCGGCCACGTCCTTGAGTATCATCGGCTTGATGTCGCTCTCGTCGCCGTCCTGGAAGAATTTCTTCTGTATGTCGATTATTGCCTTCATCGTGACGTACAGTGTGTGCTGCCTCTGCTTCACTGCATCTATGAACCCCTGTGCCCTTTCCACCTTTTCCTTGGCGTAGAGCAGTGCCTGCTTGTCGCGGCGGTTCATTGTGGCCTTGTTTTCCCTGTATCCCTTGAGCAGCTCGCTGAACGACGGCGACACGTGCAGTTCCGGTATTCTGCCGTTGTTGATGTAGAAGCTCACGGTGCCGTCGTCTGCCGTGTCCACGATGAAGTCGGGCGTTATCTGCTGCATATTCCTTCCCTCCGTCTCGCCGAGTGCCGCCCCAGGTTTGGGATTGAGGCGCAGCAGTTCGGCGCGCACTTTTTCTGTCGTGGCGTCGCTCATTGCCGTCTGCCGCTGTATCTTGTCCCAGTGCTTGGTCATGAAGTCGTCGAAGAGGTCTCTTATCACCTTCATCATGAGTGTCTTCGTTTCCGATTCCGGTCTCCGTTCTATCTGCAGCATCAGGCATTGCCTGAGGTTTGCCGCCCCTATGCCGGGGGGGTCGAATGTCTGCAGTATCCCCACCAGCTTCTCCACTTCCTCTTCGGTGCAGTCGATGTTCTGGTATATGACCAGCTCGTCGCAGATGCTGTCGGGTGTTTTCCGCAGCAGCCCGTCGCTGTCGAGCGAACCTATGATGTATTCCATTATGTGGCACTGCCTGTCGTCGAGGTCCACGTCCACCATCTGCTCCTTCAGCGTGTCGTAGAACGAGGTCTGTCCGCCGTACACCATCTCTTCGTATTCGGCGTTGTCGGTGCTGGGGTTGTATGATGCCGGTGCGGCGTCGGGCATACGGTCGTCCATGCCTATGTTCGAGAGTGCCTCGTCGAGCGCCGACTGCCTTTCCTCCCTTTCCGTTTCCGACATGGCTGCCGTGCCGTCCTCTTCGGCTCCGTCGGGGTATTCCGCTGCCTCCGGGCATTCCGCCGCGTCAGTGGCAATGCTCTCCATGGCGGGATTGTCGTCAATCTCTGCCTGCACGCTCTGCTCGAGTTCCGTCAGCGGCATCTCGAGCATCCTCACGGCGAGCATCTGCTGTTGTGTCAGCTTCTGCACCTGCACCGTTTTCTGTTCCTGACTCTGAATAAGCTTCTGTGACATAACGCTGCAAAATTATAAAATTTCTTTGTTATACTGAATACACAGACTATAAATAATATATAAAAAGACTGCTCCTCCGGTTTTGCAGCTGCGGCAACCGCCGGAGCGCGGTGATTATTTCTTGTGGATGAGCGTCAGTCCGTCGCGCAGCGGCAACATCACTTTTTCCACTCTCCCGTCGCTGGCCACGAAGTCGTTGAACGTCTCTATGCCGTGCGTCTGCCTGTCGTTGGCGTATGCGTTGTCCACCACGTGCCCGTCCCACAGCGTGTTGTCGGCAAGGATAAATCCTCCGGGCTTCAGTATGGAGAGCACCGTCTCGTATGCTTCCATGTATGTGCGCTTGTCGCCGTCGATGAATGCCATGTCGAACTCCACGCCGAGCTTCGGCGCCTCCTTCACGGCGTCGCCGATGATGAACTTGATTTTGTCTGCCACGGGCGAGTTCTCTATCCATGGCCGCGTGAAGTCTTCCTGCTCGTCGTTTATCTCGAACGTGTAGAGCACTCCTCCCTCTCCGAGCCCCTCGGCAAGACAGATGGCGCTGTAGCCGCTGAAGGTCCCGATCTCCAGAATGTTCTTCGGCCTTATCATCCTCACGAGCATCTTCAGTACCCTGCCCTGCAGATGGCCGCTTGCCATCCTGCCGTGCAGCAGGTGTATGTTCGTGGCGCGGTAGAGGCGGTAGAGATAGTCGCCCTCGGGGTCGCTGTGGCTGAGCACGTATTTCTCCAGTTCGCTGTTCATGGTTCCTCGTCTTTTGGGCATTGCTCCATCGCGTGCCCCGTTTCCGTATTCCCGTTCCCCATGGCGCACAGCGCCTCCACCGCCAGACGGTAGGAGTCGAGCCCGAAGCCGCATATCACTCCGGCACACGCCGCCGAGATGCACGAGTGGCGGCGGAACTCCTCGCGCCGGTACACGTTGGATATGTGCACCTCCACCACGGGCGACTTTATGGCGCGTATGCAGTCGTGCAGCGCGATGCTCGTGTGGGTGTAAGCCCCGGCGTTCAGCACTATGCCGTCTGCCGTGAAGCCTTCCTCCTGCATCCTGTCTATCAGTTCGCCCTCCACGTTGCTCTGGTAATACTCCATCTCCACACCGGGATAGAGCGCGCGCAGCCCGGGCAGATAGCTCTCGAACGAGACACCGCCGTAGATGCCAGGCTCGCGCGTGCCGAGCAGGTTCAGGTTAGGGCCGTTTATTATCAGTATCTTCATTTGCCTGTTCTTTTTTGTATGCTTCAAGTATTTGCATTAACTTTGCGCGGCAAAAGTACAAAATTATGCGCAATTCGGCAACTATTGATATGCAAACTCAAAATAATATACATCCGAACGCCGCCAACGCCGACATGATAAGGCGCTACACGCGGTATATGAAGCTGGGAAGGAATTTCTCGCAGAATACGCTCGACGCCTATATGGCCGACCTGCAGAAGCTGCTGGCATACGCCGACGGCATGGGGGCGGACATCTGCTCACTGAAGCTCGACGACCTGCAGAATTTCGCCGCCGCACTGATCGACATCGGGGTGAGCGCGCGCTCGCAGGGCAGGATCCTGAGCGGAGTGAGGGCGTTCTACAGGTTCATGATGACCGACGGCTACATCGACGACGACCCCACCGAACTGCTCGAATGGCCCAAGCTGGGCGAGCATCTGCCGGAGGTGCTCTCCGTGGACGAGGTGGACATGATGGAGAACGCCGTGGATATGGAGAAATGGGAGGGGCAGCGCAACAGGACCATCATCGAGGTGCTCTTCAGCTGCGGACTGCGGGTGACGGAACTCGTGCAGCTGCGGCTCTCCGACCTCTTCCTCGACGAGAAGTTCGTGCGCGTCACGGGCAAGGGCAGGAAGGAACGGCTGGTGCCCATATCGGAGTGCGCCATACGGCAGCTGCGCTTCTGGTTCGCCGACCGCAATCTGATGGACATCAAGCCGGGCGAGGAAGACTACGTGTTTCTGAACCGCCGGGGCAGGCACCTCTCGCGCATGATGATTTTCATCATCATAAAGAATGCCGCCGCCGATGCCGGGATAACGAAGAGCATCAGCCCCCACACGCTGCGCCACTCCTTCGCCACGGCACTGCTCGAAGGCGGCGCCAACCTGCGCGCCATACAGGAGATGCTCGGCCACGAGCGCATTGGCACCACGCAGATTTACACACACATCGACATGCACACGCTGCGCAACGAAATCCTGCTCCACCATCCGCGCAACATGGCGGACGCTACCGATACCTGAGTTTATGCATAACCCGGCAGCACACCGGCTTTTTTAACATAAAGAAACACTCAAGTGTTAAAATCGCGCTTCGCCAACGCTCTGAGAATCGAATATTTTGGAGCGTCAGGAAATTTGTCCGCAAAAAACAGAATTTTCAGCGGCTCGCGCAACGCGCTGTTTTTCAGCCGATTGTGCTTTCTGAGGGTTTGACAAGCCCCGGAAAATGCAGCCATTCCTATCAAACGCTTTAACCGTTCAATATGAACGACCGAAGAGTTTGTGATGAAAAACATCAGGTGCCAACCGTTTTCGAGCCGATTCCAGGGCGTTTCCGACAACAATGAGTTTACGTTCTACAAAATGGTCTGTCGCAAGAACTGCCGGCAAAGCAGCCAACCGTATGTAACGGACGGTAACGGTAAATAATAATGTAAACAATTTTGTTTTGCACGTGTTAAATTCTTCCGTCCGAATTGTGAATTTTTATAAAATTTCAATTGGGTTGCATCTAATATTGATACTGACAATATACACTCCTGATTTTATATTAGACAGAGAAAAAGTGTATTCTCCATCTGATCTTATATGCGCATCGCCCGTATCGGCTCTTTGTTTTATGTTTTCTTTCTTTTTTACATCATCAGCTTTTGGGCAAATTCCCATATCACGATGCCTGCCGTGACGGACACGTTGAGCGAATGCTTGGTGCCGAACTGGGGTATCTCGAGGCAGCGGTCGCTCATGTCGACCACTTCCTGGTGTACGCCCTTCACCTCGTTGCCCAGTATCACGGCGAAGCCTTTGTAGGCTCCTGTGTCGGGAGCGTAGTCCTGGAGCATTGTGCTGCCCTCGCACTGCTCCACGGAACACACCTCGTAGCCACGGCGGTGCAGCTCCTGCACGGCGGCGGCGGCGGTGCCGAAGTAGCGCCAGTCCACGCTGTCCTCCGCCCCGAGCGCCGTCTTGTGAATCTCGGGCATAGGCGGCTGCGCGGTGATACCGCAGAGCCATACGCCCTCAATGCGGAAGGCATCGCCGCTGCGGAACACGGAGCCTACGTTGTGCAGCGAGCGCACATCATCGAGAACCACAATGAGAGGCATCTTGCGGCTCTCCTTGAAGTCCTCCACCGTCATGCGGTGCATCTCTATAGTTTTAAGTTTTCTCATTATTCGTTCTTCATCTTATATGCCAGGGCATACATGCGTATTTGCTTCACCATTGCCAGCAGACCATTTGAACGGGTTGGGGAGAGGTGGTCTTTCAGTCCTATCCTGTCGATGAAATACAGATGGGCATCGAGAATCTCCTGCGGCGTATGACCACTCAATACGCGGATAAGCAGAGCGATGATGCCTTTTACTATCAGAGCGTCGCTCTCGGCGGTGAAAACAATCTTCCCGTCAACATAGTCTGCCTGCAGCCATACGCGGCTTTGGCATCCGTCAATGAGGTTGCTTTCGGTCTTGTATTTATCGTCAAGAGGTTCCTGTTCGTTGCCCAGATCTATGAGCAGCTGGTATTTGTCCATCCAGTCGGTGAAATCGGAAAACTCTTCTATCACTTCGTCTTGAAGTTCGTTGATTGTTGCCATTATCTTAATTGTTTATTATATTATCAATATTTATATTGTCAAATTCTTCTGTTATAGAACTTGGTACAAGTATCTCTGCCAATTTCTGTCCCTTTGGCTTTCGCCCGTAAGAGAACTTAAAGCGGTTGTGTGTGATGCACATTGCATAAAATAGTTTCTCCTTTATGGTCATTTCCCGCTTGGGTACCAGGACCGTGACATTTGAATTAGGAACAAAGTCACAAACAGAGACGTAAGAAAAGGTATGACTGCCTTGTCCATCCGTAGACACATGGAGAGTTCCTGCAGGATAGATGTCATCTTCTGCAAACATATTTTTGTTTACATAAGCATCTATGCTTGTAGATTGCCTGTAAGAAGGCCGTATATACGGAATCCAATTGTCATTCTTCTTATATGAAATTCTCTTTACTTCTGAAGAAGCTACTCCGTTCTTTAAATCAAAAAGAGAAGCCAAAGACACCATTTCCGCTTTCTCTTCTTTATTTGATGCCTTTTCCTTTAACTGGTCGAGATTAAGCTTCTGGAACATTTGCCGCTCAGTTTTCTGAACAGAAAGCCCACGAACAAATCTTCCTGCCTCTTCCAAGCACGGAACTTGCAATGACGGCAACGTTATATTGGCCTGTC
>OQVS01000502.1_pt1 | contig 26669 bp, 20 predicted proteins | sample 1691601 | NCBI WGS metagenome assembly OQVS01 (sample SAMN03418268, study PRJEB22391) | human gut metagenome | biome: human-gut; feature: organic feature; material: feces | host: Homo sapiens | place: Tanzania | collected 2013-01 | reverse complement strand
TTTCCGGCATCACTTTTTCCGGTGGAGATCCGATGCATCCGGTGAACCGTGCGGATGTCAAGAAGCTCATGCGTGAGATTAAGGAAAAGTATCCTACAAAGACGATCTGGATGTATACCGGAGACAGTTGGGAAGACATCTGCGACCTGCCGGTGATGCAATATGTGGATGTGGTGGTCGATGGTGAATTCCATGTAGAAGAAAAAGATGTAAAGCTTCTGTGGAAGGGCAGCAAGAACCAGCGGGTGATCGATGTGAAAAAGACACTGGACAGTGACAACAGACAGGAGCCGGTGCTGCACTGTGGGGATTACGCATAAGCGGCCACAAGAACAGGATAGAATAAAGAAGATAAAGGACAGAACACACAATGCATAGAATAGCGAAATTTCATTTTGTAAGTCCTGCGCAGTTCCTGACTGCCATGCAGGAGGAATATCCGCAGTACACGGAAGAGCAGATCAAGGATATGTATGAAAATCTAAAGCTCCCGAAGAGAGCTACGAAGGGGAGTGCAGGTTACGATTTCTTTGCTCCGTTTTCCTTTACACTGGCACCCGGTGAGACCATTAAGATCCCTACAGGTATTCGTGCGGAAATGCAGGAAGACTGGGTGTTACAGGTTTATCCCAGAAGCGGACTGGGCTTTAAATACCGTCTGCAGATGAACAATACCGTAGGCATCATTGACAGTGATTATTTCTTTTCAGATAATGAAGGACATATTTTTATGAAGATCACCAATGATTCCAACGAAGGAAAGACCGTGGAAGTGCCTGCGGGAACCGGTTTTGCCCAGGGCATCTTTATGCAGTATGGCATTACTGAAGATGATGATGCAGATGGCATCCGTAATGGCGGCTTCGGAAGCACCACGAAGTAACAGCACAAAGACAGAAGAATAAAATCCCCCGATTGGGACATGATGAATTTAGATCATAACCCAAGGGGGATTTTTTATGTCACAGACGAAGCAACAAAAACCAGTCAGAATTTCCGGAAAGCTGCAGCAGAACATGAAGTATCTGGATGAACTGCTGGGACTGGAAACGAATTTTGATATCATTCACCGGGTGATCCGACTGGGGAACACGGATGCCTGTATGTATCTGATCGACGGCTTCTGTAAGGACGAACTGATGCAGAAAATTCTGCAGTATCTGATGGGTCTGAAGGTAGAAGAGTTCCCCAAAGATGCTCACAATATGTCAAAAATTGCCATTCCCTATGTGGAGGTGGAGCTGGATGATACCTGGGAGAAGATTCTGGGAGCACTGTTGTCAGGAGTGTTTGTCCTGTTGGTGGACGGTTATGAAAAGGCTGTGCTGATCGATGCCAGAACCTATCCTGCCAGAGGGGTGGAGGAACCAGATAAGGATAAGGTACTTAGGGGATCCAAGGATGGATTTGTGGAGACGGTAGTAGTCAACACGGCATTGATCCGCCGCAGGATCCGCAGCACGGATCTTCATATGGAGATGCTGAATGCCGGGGAGAATTCCAGAACGGATATTGTATTGTGTTATATGGAGAGCCGGGTGGATCCGGATCTTCTTGGAAAAATCAGGGAACGGATCCGTTCCATTCATGTGGATGCTCTGGTCATGAATCAGGAAAGCCTGGCGGAGTGTCTGTATCAACGGAAGTGGTACAATCCATTTCCAAAATTCAAATATACCGAACGGCCGGATACGGCAGCAGCACAGGTGCTGGAAGGCAATCTGGTAATACTGGTGGATAACTCCTCCGCCGCCATGATCCTGCCGACCACGATCTTTGATGTAGTGGAAGAAGCGGATGATTATTATTTTCCGCCGGTCACCGGAACTTATCTGCGGCTGACCCGTTTCCTGATCGCACTGCTTACGTACTTCGTGACACCGACATACCTGTTATTGATGAATCATCAGACCTGGGTTCCGGAAAAACTGGAATTTATTATTTTAAAAGAGAATCCCAATGTACCGTTGATCCTGCAGTTCCTACTGCTGGAGCTGGCCATTGATGGACTAAGGCTTGCGGCAGTCAATACACCGAATATGCTGAGTACTCCCCTGAGTGTCATGGCGGCGCTGGTGCTGGGAGAATTTTCGGTGGAAAGCGGGTGGTTTAACTCCGAGGTGATGCTTGCCATGGCGTTTGTTGCCATTGCCAATTATACCCAGGCCAATTATGAACTGGGATACGCATTGAAGTTCATGCGGATCCTGAACCTGGTACTGACGCAGATTTTCGGCATGTGGGGATATATTGCCGGACTGATCATTTTTGCTCTGGCGCTCCTTACGAATAAGACGATCTCCGGACAAAGTTATCTGTATCCGTTGATCCCGTTTGATAAAGCAAAGATGAAGAATCGCTTTTTTAGGAGAAGAATGCCGGGAACTAAAATGATGTGACAAAATGTATCACTTTTGCCAGCAAAAATTGAAATGGTTGACCTTTTGATGTATGCTTAAGAAAAAATTGATAGCATCAGGAGGACGATCAATGTTTAAAATCGTTACAGACAGTACTGCGGATCTGCCGGTAGAGTATCTGACGAAACATGATCTTGGATGTATGAACTTAAGTTACATCATGGATGGTGTGACCTACGGACAAGGCCAGGAACTTCCCGAAAAAGAATTTTATGCAATGATGAGACAGGGCAGGATGCCGACCACATCCCAGGTCAATCCTGAGGAGGCAAAAGCCCATTTTACGGAATACCTGAAAGAAAATAAAGAAATTCTCTGTATCGCTTTCTCCTCCGGACTGAGTGGTACTTACAACAGTATGCGTATAGCGGCGGATGAGATCATGGAGGAACATCCTGACTGTAAGATCATCGTGATCGACAGTCTCTGCGCATCTCTGGGAGAGGGACTATTGGTTCATAAGGCAGTGACTTTAAGAGACCAGGGGAAATCCATGGAAGAAGTGGCTGAGTGGGTGGAGAACAACCGCCTGCATCTGGTGCATGTATTTACGGTAGACGATCTGTACCATCTCTACCGTGGCGGACGTGTCAGTAAGGCAACTGCATTCGTGGGAACACTGGCCGGTATCAAGCCGAAGCTGCATGTGGATAATGAGGGTCACCTGATCGTCATCGGTAAGGTAAGAGGACGTAAGAAATCTCTGTATGCACTGGTGGATTACATGGAGGAGAAGATGGGATCCTACCGTGACCAGAATGATATTATTTTTATCAGCCACGGTGATGATCTGCCTGCTGCGGAACTGGTGAGAGATCTGATCAAGGAGCGTTTCGGCATGGACAGCTTCCTCATCAACTATGTGGGTCCCACCATCGGTTCCCATTCCGGCCCCGGAACCCTGGCATTGTTCTTCATGGGAGAAGAGAGATAATGGAAAGTAGCATAGCTACGAGCCATGCAAAGTCAAAACAGAAACAGCGAACTGGGAGCTTGCTCACAAGTCGCTGTTTTTGTTTTTGACTTTATACGGCGACAGCCGTCTATGAAATAAGATTGACAGCATTCTTTGCTGACAATCTTATGAATAGGCATGGCTCGCAGCGGAGGGAGCCTTAAAACACTGACAATTCATAGAATTCACAATAATTTGCAATAATACACAATATTTACTTGTAAATACTACAAATATTTAGTAAAATACACGTAAGGGGTTAAAAATCCAATCCATCGGCTGGACAAAATACCCAAAATGCAGAATAAATGGAGGATGGGATATGAATATTTACACAACTGACAAGATCCGTAACGTAGTATTACTGGGCCATGGCGGCAGTGGCAAGACCAGCCTTGCAGAGGCCTTTGCTTATCTATCCGGCATTACTTCCCGCATGGGTAAAGTAGATGACGGCAATACCCTCAGCGATTACAGTAAAGAAGAACAGAAACGTCATTTCTCTATCAGTACCTCCGTGATCCCTATTGAGTGGGAAGGATACAAGATCAATATTATTGACACACCGGGTTATTTTGATTTCGTGGGAGAAGTGGAAGAGGCAGTCAGTGCCGCAGGTGCAGCTATTATCGTAGTCAATGGCAAGTCCGGTATCGAGGTCGGCACCCAGAAGGCATGGGAACTTTGCGAAAAATATAAGCTGCCCCGTTTTATCTATGTCTCCAACATGGACGTGGATAATGCCTCCTTCCGTCAGGTGGTGGAAGATATGACCAATCTGTATGGCAAGAAAATGGCACCGTTCCATCTGCCGATCCGTGAGAATGAGAAATTCGTGGGATACATCAATGTCATCACCGAGAGTGGTAACCGTTGGGAAGGCAAGGAAGTTGTTCCTTGCGAGGTGCCGGATTACAGTCAGGCCAACCTGCAGATCTGCCGCGATACTCTGATGGAAGCCGTAGCCGAGACCAGTGAAGAATTCATGGAGCGGTATTTCGGCGGAGAGACCTTCTCTGAGGCAGAGATCCGTGCAGCACTCCGTACCAATGTCTGCGATGGCAGCATCGTTCCCATGACCATGGGTTCCAACATCCTGTGTCAGGGTATGTACACTTTGTTAGATGATATTATCAAATACATGCCCAGCCCCGAAAACAGAGAAGTGGCCGGTATCAATTTAAAAACCAATGAAATCTATCATGCAGATTACGATTTTGCAAAAGCAAAATCCGCCTATATCTGGAAGACCATCGTGGATCCTTTCATCGGAAAATACTCTCTGATCAAGGTAAATTCCGGTGTACTGAAGACCGATGATCTGCTGTACAACGTAGACCGTGACATTGAAGAAAAGATCGGTAAGATCTATGTACTGCAGGGCAATAAACCCATTGAAGTCAGTGAACTGCATGCCGGAGATATCGGAGCTCTGGCAAAGCTGACAGCAGCGAGAACCGGCAACAGCCTGTCCACCAAGGCAGCGACCATCAAATACGGAAAGTTCGATATTTCCACACCTTATACTTACATGCGCTATAAGCCGAAGAATAAGGCGGATGTGGATAAGATCTCCCAGGCATTGCAGAAGATGACCCATGAGGATCTGACCATCAAAGTCGTGAATGATGCGGAGAACCGCCAGACATTACTCTATGGTATGGGTGACCAGCATCTGGATATTGTGGTCAGCAGACTACTGAACGAATACAAAGTAGAGATTGAGCTTTCCAAGCCGAAGATCGCTTACAAAGAAACTATTAAGAAACAGTCTGATGTGGAATATAAGTACAAGAAACAGTCCGGCGGACATGGGCAGTACGGTCATGTCAAGATGCGTTTCTCACCTTCCGGCGATCTGACGAAGCCTTATGAGTTTGCTACAGAAGTCGTAGGCGGCGCCGTACCGAAGAACTTCTTCCCTGCGGTGGAAAAAGGTATTCAGGAATCCGTAGGCAGGGGCCCTCTGGCAGCGTACCCGGTAGTCGGTGTCAAGGCTGTACTGTATGATGGATCCTATCATCCGGTAGACTCTTCAGAAATGGCATTTAAGACCGCAGCTATCCAGGCTTTCAAGAAAGGTGTCATGGAAGCAGGCCCCGTTCTTTTGGAGCCTATCATGTCCTTAAAAGTTACCGTGCCGGATGCTTATACCGGCGATATCATGGGAGACTTGAACAAGAGAAGAGGCCGGGTACTGGGCATGACACCCATGAGCGGTGGCAGACAGATCATCGAAGCGGATATTCCTATGAGCGGACTGTTCGGTTACTGCACGGATCTGCGTTCCATGACCGGAGGCAGAGGGGATTATTCCTATGAATTTGCCCGCTATGAGCAGACACCTTCCGATGTACAGGAGAAGGAAGTGGCAGCCAGAGCAGCAAAGGTTGCGGAGAACAACGCAGATGACTAACGAATAATTACATAACATATATACTAAAAAGAGACCGGAGGCTATGTCTGGTCTCTTTTGGGTATTATGCAGTAAATATCATCGATACCGCTGCATCAGATTGATCAGTAATGTGATCCATGCCAACATGATTCATCACCTCTCGTATACAGCATATGCGCCTGCAGGCGAAAATATGTAAAAAACCATGCGGATAGCCCCGCAGTCCTTGACAGTATCGATAAAACACGATAAAATAATCGATAGTTTTTTAACGACTTGAGAACAAAAATTTTAAATAGAAAGCTTCTCATAGTTTAGGAGGAAATAATTATGGCAGTACCTTACAATCACAGAGAGGTAGAGAAAAAATGGCAGACTGTCTGGGATGATGAAAAAGCATTCAAGACTTCCGACGATTTCTCCAAGCCCAAATATTACGCACTGGTAGAATTCCCTTATCCTTCCGGACAGGGATTACACGTAGGTCATCCGAGACCGTATACCGCACTGGACATCGTAGCACGTAAGCGCAGAATGCAGGGCTACAATGTACTGTATCCCATGGGATGGGATGCATTCGGTCTCCCTACCGAGAACTATGCGATCAAGAATCACATTCATCCGAAGATCGTAACCAAGAACAATGTGGCAAGATTCAAGAATCAGCTGCATTCCTTGGGTTATTCCTTCGACTGGGACAGAGAGATCAATACCACGGATCCCGAGTATTATCATTGGACCCAGTGGATCTTCTTAAAGCTGTTCAAGGCAGGACTGGCTTACAAGACAGAGATGCCCATCAACTGGTGTACCTCCTGTAAAGTAGGTCTGGCAAATGAGGAAGTAGTCAATGGTGTCTGCGAGCGTTGCGGTTCTGAAGTTATCCGTAAGGTCAAGAGTCAGTGGATGCTGAAGATCACCGAATATGCAGACAAGCTGATCCAGGGACTGGATACCGTAGATTATATTGAGCGTGTCAAAGTCTCCCAGAAAAACTGGATCGGTAAATCCCAGGGTGCTGAGGTGGATTTCACCTTGACCGGCAAGGATGAGAAGCTGCGCATTTACACCACCAGACCGGACACCCTGTTCGGTGTTACTTACATGGTAGTATCTCCGGAGCATCCTGTTCTGGATAAATATAAGGACGAGATCAAGAACTGGGATGATATCGTTGCATACCGTGAGATGGCTGCGAAGAAGTCCGACTTCGAGCGTACTGAGCTGGCAAAGGATAAGACAGGTGTCTGCATCCAGGGCCTGACTGCTACCAATCCCGTCAATGGTAAAGAGATCCCTGTATGGGTATCTGACTATGTACTGATGACTTACGGTACCGGTGCTATCATGGCAGTACCTGCCCATGATGAGAGAGACTGGGAATTTGCTAAAAAGTTTGGTATGCCTATTATCGAAGTCGTAGCCGGAAGCCCTGTCAGCGTAGAAGAAGCTGTATATACCGATGTGGCTGACGGAACTCTGGTGAATTCCGATTTCCTGAACGGTCTGTCTGTGGCAGAAGCTAAAGAGAAGATCATGAACTATCTGGAAGAGAAGGGCATCGGTAACCGCAAGACTAACTATAAATTAAGAGACTGGGTATTCTCCAGACAGCGTTACTGGGGTGAACCGATTCCTATCGTACACTGCGATAAGTGCGGATATGTTCCCATTGATGAGAGCGAACTGCCTCTGCAGTTACCCGATGTAGAGAGCTACATGCCTACCGATACCGGAGAATCTCCGCTGGCTGCCATGACTGACTGGGTAAATACCACCTGTCCCTGCTGTGGTGGTCCGGCAAAGAGAGAGACCGACACTATGCCGCAGTGGGCCGGCTCTTCCTGGTATTACCTGCGTTATACTGATCCTCACAATGACAAGGCACTGGCAAGTCCTGAAGCATTGAAGTACTGGCTGCCGGTTGACTGGTATAACGGCGGTATGGAGCATACCACACTGCATCTGCTGTATTCCCGTTTCTGGCATAAGTTCCTGTATGATCAGGGTGTAGTACCTACTCCCGAACCTTATCAGAAGAGAACCAGCCACGGTATGATCCTAGGATCCAACGGTGAGAAGATGTCCAAGTCCCGCGGTAACGTGGTAAATCCGGACGATATCGTACAGGATTACGGCGCAGATACCCTGCGTACCTACGAGATGTTTATCGGTGCCTTTGATCTGAGCGCTTCCTGGAGTGAGGAAGGCGTAAAGGGATGTCGCAGATTCCTTGAGAGAGTATGGAAGTTACAGGATATCCTGACTGATGAAGAGGGCTATAGTGCAGACTTAGAGACCAAGATGCACCAGACCATCAAAAAGGTCAGCAGCGATTTCGAGAACCTGAAGTACAATACGGCCATCGCAGCTATGATGTCCCTGATCAATGAGTTCTACAAGAAGAATTCCATTACCAGAGGCGAATACAAGACACTGCTGACACTGTTGAACCCTGTAGCGCCTCACATCACCGAGGAATTGTGGCAGACTGCCGGATTCGAAGGCAGACTGTATCAGGCAGCATGGCCCGAGTTCGAGGAAGAGAAGACCGTAGAGAGTGTAGTGGAGATCGGTGTTCAGGTCAACGGCAAGATGCGCGTGACCATTAACGTTTCCAAGGATGAGACCAAGGAAAATGTGATTGCCATGGCAAAAGAAGCTCTGGGCGATAAGCTGACCGGCAACATCGTAAAAGAAATCTATGTTCCCGGCAGAATCGTCAACATCGTAGCTAAATAGTTCAGCCATGAACGAATATGTCCGTTGCGTTGGCTGAACGTTGAATAAAATAACTCCTGACAGACCTTAAGCCTGCTGGGAGTTATTTCTTTGTGTATGCGATGAGCCAAGTACAGATTTGTGCTTGCCCTACTCGATTGCTTTACTTTTTTTCAGAATAGTTTCAATCTGACGAAGTTCTGATTCGCTACTGTATTTTTTGATGGCAGTGATGGCTGCCTGCATTTCCTGTGGGGTAAAAGTCATGTGCTCCTGCTTCGCTTTACGCATGGCGGGCATGAGAAGTGCCATCATTTCTTTCTGGCTTTTGCCGTGACCCTGGGTAAACAGGCTGGAGAGAAAATCTAATTTTTCTCTGGGGATGTCCTTCACAAGATCATCCTGCATCCAGAGGGGTGTCTGGGAATAGTCCATTTTGCTGACCTCCTGATTCGTTTTGGGGTTGACTGAAAAGTCCGGAAAACAGGGACGGATCCATGCCGGAGAGATCTGAGAAACCCTCCGGAAATAATTCCTGCATGGACTGTACCATTTCCATCATTTCCTGGAAATTGTGAATATTGTCCATCATTTGTGTAATCTGCCGCAGAGATGCTTTCTGCGTTTCATTACATAAAGGCATGAGATCATCGCACAACTCGGCGGCAGCAGCTTCGCTTATGGAAGCGGGAGCGATACACAGAGAGGTCTCCGGATGCCTGCAAAAAAGTGCCAGTGTATATTGCAATTCCGACATTTTTATGTAAACAGCAAGTCCTTTCAAAAGCCGGGGATCCATATAGTAGGCCAGTATTTTCAGAATCTGAATGCGGTTCGAGGTAAATAACGTGTCAAAGGCGGCCGCCTTGTCGATTCTGTTATCATCCATGTATCCGTTACCTTCCTGTAAAAGAGTTACTAGTATTTTATGAGAGGGGCAGCATGCTTATGCCGATCAAACCTTCGGGGTACGGAAGAGACCGTACCCCGGAGTGATCGTGCGTTCAAAGCTAGCAGCCACAACCGTTGTTGTTACCGCTGCCACCACCGCAGAAGCAGGACAGAAGCAGGATCCAGATCAGCCATTCGCAGCAGTCATTGCTGCCACAGCCGTTGTTATTACCCGGCAGTCCGCAACCGTTGTTGTTACCGCAGCCACCGCCGCAGAACAGTAACAGGATGATCCAGATGCAGCTGTTGCCGAAGATACCGTTACCACAGTTGTTATTGCCGCAGGAATTATTGCAGCCGCAATTTGTAGCAGTTAAGTCACTCATTTTTAGTGCCTCCACATTTTATTTATGCTCTATTGTATGCGGGGGAGCCTGTCAATGTTTCCGGAAAAGACTTGCAATAATTTTTGGATATAGTAAAATGAAACTATTCAGAGAACTAATGTGGCTTCTGAATAGTTTTGGATTAAGGATAGATCGATGGCACAGAAGATATATGTGGTAGAAGGGCGGAAGTTCCGCACGGAGGCGGATTATCAGAATGCCCTGAAGGATCAGCAGGTAATCGAAAATCTCCGGGTACAGACGAAAAAGATGAGCCTGGCGGATCAGAAGAAACTACTGGAAGTGATCCGAAGCGGAAAGTGCAGATTCCATAGTATTCTGGGACAGGATTACATGGAGGAACTGGCAGAGGGCATCCGTAGGCAGGAGGGAACCGGGCAGGAACCAGCTCCTGTAACAGAAAAAAAAGCTGCCAGGGAGAATGTTTCAAAAGCAAAGAAACAGGAAACCGTCAAAAAGAAAAAAATGGCAGCGAAGAAACAGAAACCTGCAAAAAAGAAAGTTTCCGGGAAAAAGGAAGTAGAAAAGAAGCACTTTACAAAGAAGAAAAAAACAGAACCGCAGTTCAGTGAAGCCGAAATGGAACTGATCGTAAAGGAAGAATTGAAGAAACAGGAAAAACGAAGAAAGCTCCTTGTAGTGTGCTGCAGCATGATTGCGATTGTCTGCCTGGGTTATTTTGGAGTATATAACTGGTACAATTACCGGACAGCAGATAATTATAAGCAATTGAGTGCCCTGAAGGACAGGGAACCGGTGACCGGTCAGGATCATGCTCCGGTGATCCATTATACTGCAGATGAGGGGCAGCGGACACCGCCTCCGGTACTGGATGAATATAAAAATTTATTAAATAAGAACAAAAGACTAATCGGATGGGTAAAAATTGACGATACTAATATAGATTATCCTGTAATGCAGACAACGGATAATGAATATTATCTGGATCACAATCTGAATCAGGAGTATGATAAAAACGGATCCATTTTCATGGACAAGGACTGTGATGTGCTCAAGCCCAGCACAAACTTCATTTTGTATGGACATCATATGAAGAGCGGGCAGATGTTCGGAAGCTTATCCCTATACAGCGACCAGAGCTATTATGAGAAACATCCTTACATACAGTTTGATACCATTTATGAAAAAGGCCAGTATGAGATCATGTACGTATTCAGATCCCGGGTCTATAGTGAAGATGAAATCGTATTTAAATACTATCAGTTTATAGACGCCCAGAGCGAGCAGGAATTTGACTCTTATATGAATGATATGGCAGAAATGTCATTATATGACACGGGAGTCACAGCTTCGTTCGGTGACCAGCTTTTAACGTTGTCTACCTGTGATTATCAGGAGAAAAACGGCAGATTTGTAGTGGTTGCCAAAAGGGTGACGACAAAGGAGTAAAGGATGACTAAGGGTAAAAAGAAGACTAACAGAAGATTAAAAAAGACAGTAAGGAAGACCCTGGGGACATTGTTTCTGATCTCGGCAATTATAGTAGCGGCAATCCCTACGGAAGGACTGCGTGCAGCAGATGGAACAGAAAAGGTGGTTACGGAATCTTATCTGCAACAGATGAAGATTCCTTATCTGGACAATAAGGAAGAAATCTATACTACCGGTGACGGTAAGTATCAGTTTGCCTATGTAACGGACGGCGGCAGTGATAAGGGTGCCGTGATCCTGGGATATAACGGTGGCTATCTGGAAGGTAACAACCTGATAATTCCCGATGGACTGGATGCGTATAAGAAATATTCTTACAGTGATGGAACCAACGGCGGTTATGTCGCTGTAGGTAAGGAAAATGATTTCCTGTTCTATGCAGTGAATCAGACGACAACTGATCCGGAAACCGGGGAAGAGATTGTGATCAGCACATCTTATCAGCCCTGCCGTTATGAAGACCGTGCCCAGTGGGAGAATTTAGCATCTGAAGAACTGTATTATCACAAGTCGGATACTGTATCCGGCAGTGATCTTGTACCTGTTTATGAGAAAACGACAGATTCCAATAAACAGCGTATCAAAGGTGCAGAGGTATGGTATATCGGCAACCAGTATCTGCAGGAAGGAACCGGAGAAAATGCAGGTACCTGGAAAATTGCAGGACCGATCACCAGTAGTGATAAGGGGATTTTTGCCGGAAATGGTAATATTCACACATTGACCATCGGAAAGAGCGTAAAAGGAGTGGGTGTATACGCATTTTATGGCTGTACCGGTATGAGCAGCATTTCTTTGGGAAATGGTCTGAATATTATTGGTGATTATGCGTTTGCCAACTGCCTTACTATGACCAGTGTAAATCTGGATAGAATCAGCAATCTGACAACGATTTCGGATTTTGCATTTGCCAACTGCCAGTCCATGGAAAAATTTACGGTTCCTATTAATGTAACAACAATTGGCAATAATGTATTTGAAGACTGTTATTCCATGACAGGCATTAATATGTCCAACGCAGAAGAAAATGACGGTTTCTCTGTGGAAGAGGAAATGGCTTCCACAAATAATGCAACAGCATTGAACAATTTTGGGCAAAATGTATTTAAAGGATGTGCAAATTTAAGATCTGTGACATTCCCCAGAACTTTCAGTAATGCCAGCGGCCCGGCATCCGGATCCATTGATGTATCCGAGTTCCGCGGATGCGAGAATCTGAAATATGTAACTGCAGCAAACCCGTCTTTGAAGATCACGGGAGGAGCAGTAGATACTTCATATACCTTTGATTCCTTCAAAGCGGATGTACCGGCAGAGTTTTATCTGGAAAGTGTTGACAGCTCCCAGTTCCATACCTGTGCGACGAATAATTATATGGCATTCAGTTATCTGAATTCCGACGGAACCAAGCAGAATCTGTATGAACTGACAGTTCAGGAAACAAGTGGCAAAAAGGCTGTTTACAGAGTGAATTCCTCTAATCAGCTGGTATACTGTGAATTTGACAGCGGCCTGGAAACTGTTACCATGCCGGATACCGTCGGACCTTACCAGATCACAGTGATCGGCTCCGGTATTTTCCGTAATAACTGTTATCTGAGGAGAATTACGATTCCCTCCTCTATTACTACGATTGAAGACAGTGCGTTTAAAGGCTGCCATAATTTGAAAGATGTCATTTTCAAGGAGCCTGTCAATGTTACCAGTATCGGTACAGATGCATTCAAGACCCAGGAGGTGGAATATCATAAGGCAGATTGCGGTAACAAGGACGCAACTGCTGTACAGCAATTGTATTTTACAGGCCCTATCTCGGATGATTCGGCACCGTTCAATTATGCAATGGATCCGAACAGCTATATTAACAGAGGAAGCCAGGAGAGAACCTATATTACCTATTACAGTGGCTGGCCGCAGAATCTGGAAGTAAAGTATAACCCGGATACGGACAAAAATGAATTGGTAGATTATCCTACCTTTAATGATATTCAGTCCGGCACAAAATACACTACCGCTAATTATGCATATATGACGTTGGATTATCAGACGGCTGCCAATACTGCGGTGAATAAATACCTTAGTAAAGATCCTTCTATAACAGACTATGAACGCGAGATCGTCAATGCCGCATTGCAGGTCGAACTGCCGGATGGTATTGAATCAATTAAAGAGGGACGGTTCACCACCAGAGAGGCACAGGAATCCCTGCCTTCGGGCACAACGAAGACTCTGACCGCTTACGGACTGTTGGAGATCGGCAAGGAGACTTTCAAGGATTGTACGAATCTGAGTGGTGTCTATCTGAAAGACAGAACTACAAAGATTGATGATTATGCTTTTGATGGATGTAAAAATCTGACCGGTGTGGCAGTACCTGCCACCACAACAACAATGGGAAAACGGCCTTTCACCGGCTGTGAGAAACTGACAACGGTGGATTTCCAGGGAAGTCCTTATTTCACCTGTGATAATTCTATTATCTACAGTCTGGAAAACGGAAAGAAGAAAGATATCATTGAATTTCTGGAAGGAAGAGCCAGCGGAGTGGTAGCTCCTACGGAAGTAGAGGGAGTCACCGGAATTGCTGAGGAAGCATTTGCGGGCACCAAGGTAAGTTCCGTGGATCTGCGTACCTCCTTTGTGACAGATATTCCGGAAGGTGCTTTTATGGATACTCCGAAGCTGTTCGCAGTTTATCTGCCGGATACCTGTAAGTCCATTAGTAAGGATTCCTTTACGAACAGTAGTATTGCCTACATGGAAGTGCCGGAAAGTGTCAGCTATCTGGATAATGATGCCTTCGGTGGAACCACCGAGAAGAGTGCACTGCAGTTCTACTGCGTAGATGGCAGTAATGCATATATCTATGCAACAAAGAACGGTATTATGACGACCTCAAAGCCGCTGGAACTGTTCTATACCGTAACTTTCTGGGATTGGGATTCTACGCTTCTGGATACACAGACGGTAGCAGCAGGGGGAGATGCAGTTCCCCCTGAAGTTAAAGGCAGAGAGGGATATACCCTTACCGGATGGGTTCCGGATTATCATGGGGTACAGGCCGATCTGCAAGTAACTGCCCAGTATGAAGCAGATGATCCGGATGCTTCCAAATATACGGTAACTTTCCTTGACTGGGATGACAGCGTACTGAAGACTATGCTGGTAGCTCCCGGAAAGGATGCAGAACCTCCTTTTGATCCTAAGAGAGAAGGATATACCTTTATCGGATGGAGACCTGCGGTTACCAACATTCAGGCGGATACCACGATTTATGCCCAGTATGAGAAGAATGATTCCGAAGACTCCAAATTCACGGTACGTTTCATTGATTACGATGATACGGTGCTGTACGTGCAGAAGGTAGCGTCCGGCGAAGATGCCATTGCACCACAGAGCCCTACCAGAAGCGGTTATACCTTTACAGGATGGAGACCTGCCATTACCGGAATCACCAAGGATACGGATACTTATGCCCAGTATGCTATTACCGGAAGCCAGGATGATCCGAATGCCACAGCAACACCGGCACCGGGAACGACGGCAACACCTGCTCCCGGCACCACAGCAACACCGGCACCGGGAACGACAGCAACACCGGTGCCCGGGACTAACACCACAACAAAACTGTACACATTGACAGTTAAGAATGGTTCCGGTTCCGGAAGTTATGCTGCCGGTTCCCAGCCGATCATCATTGCAAATGATCCGGCCAAGGGTATGCAGTTCAGCAACTGGACGATCGATCCATCCAATACCACTATAGCAAGTAAGGTATTATCGGCAACGGTAATCACCATGCCAGCAGGAAATGTAACGGTTACGGCAAACTATACAAAGTCAAACGGTTCTAATACCAGTACTTCTACCGGAAGTGGTAATTCTACGAATTCCAATTCCAACAGAAGACCGAACAGTACTACCACAGGAAATGTTTCCGGTGGCAGAACCACTGTTGTTATTGACAAGAACGGTCTGTCCAATACCGGTGTGGTATCTGCAACGGTAAACGGATCTTCCGATAACTTTGTGATCAAGATCACTGAGAGCGCATCTGCTTCAGAGGAAGTAGTAAAGGCGTTAATGGCAGAGTATGGCAACGATATCAGTGCCATCAAGTATTTCCCGATGGATATCAGTCTCTATGATTCCACCGGCAATAACAAGATCACGGATACCACAGGATTGTCCATCAGCATTACCCTGCCGATTCCGGATTCCCTGATCACCTATGCAGGTAACAATAAGGCAGCCGGCGTAGTGGACAGCAAGCTTGACAAGCTGACACCGAAGTTCTCCACGATTTCCGGAGTATCCTGCATTACCTTTACGGCAGAGCATTTCTCTCCGTATGTGATCTATGTGGATACCAACAATCTGACAGCCGGAACTATTGCGGACAGCACTCCCAAGACCGGAGATGCCATTCATCCGAAGTGGTTCCTGTCCATAGGACTTGCCTGTCTGTCTATGGTATTCTTCATGAAGAAGGATAAAAAGACTCTGCGTAAGGCCAGAGCCTAATGTAAAAAAATAAAGGATGGGAAGGTTTATGAATCATAAAAAGTGGGTAGTGGTATTGGCACTGATAGCTACCGCATTGATCCTGACACATCTTCCTGTGTCGGAGGCAGATGCGGCAGCGTCTGCCTCCGATTTTCTGATCGAAGGCAGTACATTGACAAAATACAGAGGCACGGATGAGCGTGTCACGATCCCGGATACGGTGGAGGTCGTGGGTGAGAGTGCTTTTGAAAATAACCAGAAGGTACAGCTTGTTGTGGTTCCCAAGTCGGTGAAACGCATGGATGCCTATGTCTTCTGGGGCTGTGATAATCTGGAAGAGGTTGTACTTGGCAAAGGTCTTACCTCAGTGGATGAATATGCTTTTTCAGGATGCACCGGACTGAAACAGATCACGATCCCTGAGAATGTACAGAGTATTGATGCACAGGCATTTGCCGGATGTACGAACCTTACGGATATTTATATTCCGGATACGGTGACAAGCATCGCAGACGATGCATTCTTAAATTGTGATAACGTAACGATTCATGCGGACGAAGGCAGTGCGGCTGCAAAGTTTGCACAGAAGCTGGCAGAGCAGAAAGGTCAGAGTCCTCTGGTAACGGCAGCGCCGACGGCGACACCGGCGGCAGACGGAACTTCGGATTCACAGGCAACAACAGAGCCTGCCCCCACTGAAACGCCGACCCCTGCACCGACACCGGTGCCCGGAAATGTGATCGGCAGTACCTTTGTCGTAGGAAATCATGCGATGGTTATGATGCTGCCTGAGGAAGAAACTGTGCAACAGGGCTATACGGAACCGGAAGCAGGACAGGAGACTGACGGTGAACCGCAGGATATCACAGCGGAAACAGAAGACGGCAAAATTCCGGAATGGAAATATTACAGGAACCAGTCGGTAGGAGCAGTGAGCATACCGGAGGGAACGACCGAAATCGGACGTTTTGCTTTTTCCAGAAGTTCTGTACAGTCGATTACTTTACCGGAAGGTATCACCACCATTGATTATGCGGCATTTTATCACTGCGATGCTTTGGGATCAGTGGTATTGCCAGGGACAGTGACCAGAGTGGGCGCCAAGGCATTTACGCATACCGGATGGATGGATGATTTTGAAGAGAATAGTATGGATGATTTCCTGATCAGTGGAGATGTTCTGGTAGCCTATAAGGGAGATTTACCGGAGGTATCAATACCGGCGGGGATTCGCGTGATTGCTGATGAAGCATTCCGCAGTCATACCGAACTGAAAAAGGTGCATCTGCCTGCAAGTGTCACGAATATCGGTGACAGCGCATTCCCTGAAGGAATCGAAATTATAAATGAATAAGGATCAGGTTTTACCGACACCAGGATAAGAAACCGGCATAAGATAGAATAAGTCTTATGCCGGTTTTATTTTACGGGAAAGGAACAAGATGCAGCGGGTGAGGGAACAGGTACAGGTGCCGGAACAATTGCATAGTGGAGCCGGACGTGTGGAAGCTGTGACTGTTGCGGTACTGGATACCGGAATTGCCTATCATCCGGATCTGGCAGGGCGGCTGCTTGCTTTTTCCGACTTTGTGGAAGGCCGGTCATTTCCCTATGACAATAATGGCCACGGGACACATGTCTGCGGGATCGTCTGCGGAAGTGGAGAATTGTCTGCAGGGAGATTCCGGGGAATGTCACCGGAGGCAAAACTGGTGGTAGGTAAGATATTAGATCAAAAAGGAGAGGGCTCGTGTGATTCCATGCAGGAAGCTCTGGAATGGGTACTGCGTGTGAAAAACAGATATGGGATACGGATTCTCAATATCTCTGTGGGGATCGGAGACCTGAAGGAACGTTACAAGGAACAGATGTTACGGGAGTCATTGGAACTGCTTTGGGATCATAATATTCTCGTGGTCTGTGCGGCGGGAAATGCGGGACCTGTAGACGGAAGTATTTCGGAAATGGCAAGCAGCAGAAAGGTGCTGACGGTGGGCTGTCATGACGGAAGATATTGTAAAAATGATCCTGGAAGGTGTGAGACATACTCTGGCAGGGGGAGAAGATATGATGTGACCCGTAAACCGGATATTGTGGCTCCGGGGACAAGGATTCTGTCCTGTAATGCGTTCTGGGAGAACCGGAACGGAAGAATTTACAGACCCTATGTGGCAAAAAGCGGCACCTCCATGGCAACACCTGTTGTATCCGGGGCGGCAGCCCTTACCATGGCAAAATATCCGGGAATTACCAATGAAGAATTTGTCCGTCTGCTGTCCCTTACAGCCACCGATCTGGGAGAACCTTGGAACAAGCAGGGTTTCGGCATGCTCAATGTACGGAGATTATTAGAAAACAAGTAAAAGAATAAAATCAATGGGAAAAATGAAAAATGTGATTAAAATAAGTCAATAAAATAAATGACAAAGATATTGACACAAATAGTATGATTGTATACAATGATACGAGAACTGCAAAATGTATTTTTACTGCGCAGAGTAAAAATAGAAAATGAATCTTGCAGATGTCAAATGTCAGGGAAGAGAGGTATACCAATGAGAGAAAGTGATGCATTTCAGAATCGTCCGGTCTCCATGAATCCGAAGAATAACCTTCTGGAGATTGAAGAGCATATGTACATACTGGATGATGTGGAGAAGCCGAACGTGTTCCGTAATATGTTCCCTTATTCCGAAATCCCCAAAATACCTTTTAATGATCGTATCGTGCCTCATAACATGCCGAAGGATATCTGGATCACGGATACTACCTTCAGAGACGGACAGCAGTCCAGAGCACCTTATACTACAGAGCAGATCGTGAAGATCTATGACTATCTGCATGAATTAGGCGGCCCCAACGGAATGATCCGCGCCAGTGAATTTTTCCTCTACAGCAAAAAGGACAGAGATGCAGTCTATAAGTGTATGGAAAGGGGCTATAAATTCCCTGAGGTCACCAGCTGGATCCGTGCCAGCAAGGAAGATTTCAAATTAGTAAAAGAGATCGGAATGAAGGAAACCGGTATTCTGGTAAGCTGTTCCGATTATCATATTTTCTTAAAGTTAAAAATGACCAGAAGACAGGCAATGGATCACTATTTAAGTGTTATCCGTGACTGCTTAGAGGAGGGCATCAGCCCCAGATGTCACCTGGAGGATATCACCAGAGCGGATATCTACGGCTATGTGGTGCCGTTCTGTCTGGAACTGATGAAACTGATGAAGGAGTATCAGATTCCTATCAAGGTACGTGCCTGCGATACCATGGGATACGGTGTCAACTATCCCGGTGCCGTAATTCCCCGTAGTGTACAGGGTATCATCTATGCGATCCATACCCACGCTGGTGTGCCTCATGAATTGATCGAATGGCATGGCCACAATGATTTTTACAAGGCTGTGTCCAATTCCACTACTGCATGGCTGTATGGCTGTTCCGGTGTTAACACCTCTCTGTTCGGTATTGGTGAGCGTACCGGTAATACACCGCTTGAGGCAATGGTATTCGAGTATGCACAGCTGAAGGGTGATCTGAACGGCATGAACACCCGTGTGATCACGGAACTTGCAGAGTATTATGAGAAGGAGATCGGTTATCAGATACCTCCCAGAACTCCGTTTGTTGGCAAGAACTTCAACGTGACCAGAGCCGGAATTCATGCGGATGGTCTGCTGAAGAACGAGGAGATCTACAATATCTTCGATACCGAGAAATTCCTGAACCGTCCGGTACTGTGTGCTATTTCCAATACCTCCGGTCTGGCAGGTATCGCACACTGGCTGAACACTTACTATAAGCTAAAGGGAGACAAGCAGGTACAGAAGAGTTCCGAACTGGTAGCAGAGATCAAAAAGTGGGTAGACGAGGAATATGCAGGCGGCCGTGTCACTGTGCTTACGGATGAAGAGATCGTAGCCTGCGTCAACCGTATCTGCCTGGAGAAGAATCTGAAGATTGGTGAGTAAGCATATAATTAGTATGACAGCAGAAGGATTGTTGTCTGGAATCGAGGAAGATAGTGAGCAAGTATGATGTAAAGCAGGAAGTAACGGACAAGTTCTCCCTGCGGGGACGGGTATTTCACAAGCTGAGAGAAGACATCTTAAGCGGAAAATATCAGGAACATGAAGAATTGAAAGAAGTGGCCATTGGCGAGGAAATGGGAGTCAGCAGAACCCCGGTCAGAGAGGCGTTCCGTCAGCTGGAGCTGGAGGGATTGATCCAGATCATCCCGAACAAGGGAGCCTATGTCACAGGCATTACCCAGAAGGATGTGAAGGATATTTATATGATCCGTTCCCTTCTGGAGGGTCTGTGCGCCCGTTGGGCCACGGAACATATCACCAAGGAGCAGATGGAAGAGATGGAGGAGAATGTCTACTTGTCAAAGTTTCATGCCCAGAAGGGGCATCTGGAGCAGCTGGCAGAGCTGGACAACCGTTTCCATGATATTCTGTACGAAGCCTGTGACAGCAAGATGCTGGAGCATCAGCTGAAGGATTTTCATCAGTATGTCCTGCGTGTCCGCAAGAAAACACTGGCCAGCGCCAACCGAGGACCCAAGTCCAACGAAGAGCATGAACAGATCATGGAAGCCATCAAGGCAGGAAATGCTGATCTGGCAGAGCAGCTGGCACATCAGCACATGATCAATGCTTATGAAAACATGGTGAAGAACGGGTTGAACGAAGCCTATGCGCAACAGGATAAGCCACAGGAATAGGTTGCCTGTCTGTGAAAATTACTGTAAAATGTAACTATGCAGAGCCATGTAAAAAGCATCGAATGGGCTTCGAATGCTTGCAATCGTAAGAACATAGGATACTTTTTATAGGGTGAAATAACCCCATTCGCAAAAAGAAAACCTCATAGAGGCGATTTCGCAAATGCGGTTCGGATAGTTATAGCAGAATAATGAGAATAAGTACCGGAAAGGAAATCGTTATGGAAAAGATTAAAATGACAACCCCTCTTGTAGAGATGGACGGAGATGAAATGACCAGAATCCTCTGGCAGATGATCAAGGATGAGCTGTTACTGCCCTATATCGATCTGAAGACAGAGTACTATGATCTGGGACTGGAGTATCGTAATGAGACAGACGATCAGGTAACTGTAGATTCTGCCAATGCCACCTTAAAATACGGTGTTGCCGTTAAATGTGCGACCATTACCCCCAATGCTGCCAGAATGACAGAGTACAACCTGAAGGAAATGTGGAAGAGTCCCAATGGAACCATCCGTGCGATCCTGGACGGTACGGTATTCCGTGCACCGATTCTGGTAAAGGGAATCGTTCCTTATGTCAAGAACTGGACAAAGCCCATTACTATTGCCCGTCATGCTTATGGTGATGTGTATAAAAATACAGAGATCAAGGTACCCGGCCCCGGTAAAGCAGAACTGGTATTTACCGCAGCAGATGGTACCGAGACACGTGAACTGATCCATAATTTCGACGGAGCAGGTATCATTCAGGGTATCCACAATACCAATAAGTCTATTGAGAGCTTTGCAAGAGCATGCTTCAGCTATGCGGTAGATACGAAGCAGGATCTGTGGTTCTCCACAAAGGACACTATTTCAAAAAAATACGATCATACCTTCAAGGATATTTTCCAGGAGATCTATGATAATGAGTATAAGGCAAAATTCGCAGAATTGGGCATTGAATATTTCTATACTCTGATCGATGATGCTGTAGCCCGTGTTATTCGTTCCGAGGGCGGATTCATCTGGGCCTGCAAGAACTATGACGGCGATGTAATGTCTGATATGGTGGCTACCGCTTACGGTGATCTGTCCATGATGACTTCTGTATTGGTATCTCCCAGCGGTGTCTATGAGTATGAGGCTGCTCACGGAACTGTACAACGTCATTACTACAAGCACTTAAAGGGCGAAGAGACCTCCACCAATTCCATCGCTACCATCTACGCTTGGACCGGGGCACTCAGAAAGCGCGGCGAGCTGGATCAGATCCCTGAGCTGTGCAGCTTCGCAGACAAGCTGGAACAGGCCTGCATCAAGACCATCGAGGACGGCAAGATGACCAAGAGCCTGTCCCTGATCTCCACCTGTGAGCATCCTGTGATCCTCAACAGTCTGGATTTCATCAAGGCTATCAGAGAGACACTGGACAGCCTGCTGTAAATAGAGAGTTAGTGAAACATCCCCACAGCCATTTTTATTGCTTTGGTGCAAATCACATCAAAATAGAAAAATCAGTACAAAAAATCTCTAAATCAAACAATTTTTTGTACTGATTTTATTATTTTTCCCATTTTAGCGAAAATAAGCTCTTATAAAAGATCAAAATCTACTGTTTTTGTATTTCTTTAGCGAAAAATGGCGTTTTTAATACAAACAGAACTGCCCGAGGGCCGTCTGCCGCTCCGGGAGTTCGTGCGGTTTACGGCAGCCCTATGTTACGAGCCATGCACTCAATTAACTGACATCTTTTCTCAATAACCATTTTTCTATTGACAAAATAAGGAATCCTTACTATAGTGTTCCTGTAAAGAACTACTAAAAGGAGTGCTTATGGAAGAAGCAGCAATCATAGAACAACTTACCCTGTTCGGACTGAGCAGGCAGGAGGCTGCCATTTACCTGTGCCTTCTTCAAAATGAAGAACTGACAGGCTATGAGGTGGCAAAGCTGACGGGAATTTCCAGATCCAATGTCTATAACGGACTGGCATCGTTGGTGGAGCATGGAGCTGCTTATGTGATCGAAGGAACTTCCTCAAAATATCTGGCCGTAGCATTATCAGAGTTCTGCGATAACCGGATCCGGTATCTGCGGAAAACAAAAGAACGCCTGGTGGCAGATGGCCCCAGGAAAAATTTACCCAGAGAAGGCTATATCACCATCGAAGGCTATGACCACATCCGTGATAAGATCCGGCACATGCTTCTGGGTGCCGAGAAGCGTATTTATTTTTCAGCAACAGGTGAATTCCTGGAGCAATGGTCGGAGGAAATCAGGGAGCTGGTCCGGACACAGAAAAAAGTGGTGTTGATTTCAGAAGACAACAAAGAAACTTTTCCGGAAGATGTGGAATTAAAGGCCGGAATCATAGAATATCTGGTGCCGGAGCATTTCAGAGAGCCGGAGGAAGAGGAACAGCAGATGGATCAGATCCGTCTCATCATAGATTCCGAGTATATTCTCACCGGTACGGTGACGGGAAAGAGCAGTGATGCCTGCCTTTACAGTGGTCAGAAGAATTTTGTCAGAGTCTTCAAAGATGCCATGCGCAATGAGATCGCACTCATTCGGTTGACGCAGGGGGAGCAATGATCAATAATTACGTAGAAAACGCTTATGCCGGGTGGAAGTGGCAGCGGTGTTCTCATAAATAGGTTAAATAAATAGGATAAAACAGAAAGGGATAAAAAATGAGTATCAGAGTCGCAATTTTAGGTTATGGTAACTTAGGAAAAGGAATGGAATGTGCAGTAAAGCAGAATGATGATATGGAGCTGGTGGCAGTATTCACCAGAAGAGATCCTGCTACAGTAAAGACATTAACAGATGTGAAGGTTTACAATGTAGATCAGTTACTTTCCATGCAGGACAAGATTGATGTTCTGGTGCTGTGCGGAGGTTCCGCAACCGATCTGCCGAAGCAGACCGCTGAATATGCAAAATATTTTAACGTGGTAGACAGCTTTGATACCCATGCCAAGATTCCTGAGCATTTCGCACAGGTAGATGCCGCAGCAAAAGAGGGCGGCAAGGTAGCCATGATTTCCGTAGGCTGGGATCCCGGCATGTTCTCCTTAAACAGACTGTATGCCAATGCTATTTTAAGAGACGGCAGTGACTATACTTTCTGGGGCAAGGGTGTCAGCCAGGGCCATTCCGATGCCATCCGCCGTATCCCCGGTGTCAAGGATGCCAAGCAGTATACCATTCCCGTAGAAGCCGCACTGGAGGCTGTCAGAAACTGTGAGAACCCGGTTCTGACTACCAGACAGAAGCATACCAGAGAGTGCTTCGTGGTAGCGGAAGAGGGGGCAGACAAGGCACAGATTGAAGAGCAGATCAAGACCATGCCCAACTATTTTGCAGATTATGACACCACCGTACATTTCATCACCGAAGAAGAACTTAAGAGAGACCACGCAGGCATCCCTCACGGCGGATTCGTACTGCGCACCGGCAAGACCGGCTTAAACGGTGAGCATGATCATGTGATCGAGTACAGTCTGAAGCTTGATTCCAACCCGGAGTTCACTTCCTGCGTACTGACCGCTTATGCAAGAGCTGCTTACCGTATGAATCAGGAAGGCCAGAAGGGCTGCAAGACCGTATTTGATGTGGCTCCCGCATACTTAAGCACTCTGACCCCGGAAGAGATGAGAAGCACTTTACTGTAAATAAGATAGATGTAGAGGAGATACTTATGGAAAAAAAGGCATTTGTTACCAAAGAAATGATCGAAAAGATCGCAGAAAAATATCCCACACCGTTTCATATCTATGATGAGAAAGGAATCCGTGAGAATGCGAAAGCACTGAAGGAAGCATTTGCATGGAACAAGGGTTACAAGGAGTTCTTCGCAGTAAAGGCGACTCCCAACCCTTTTCTGATCAACATTTTAAGAGATTACGGCTGTGGATGTGACTGCTCCTCTCTGACAGAACTGATGCTCAGCAATGCTATGGGTGTGAAGGGAGAGGACATTATGTTCTCCTCCAACGATACCCCGGCGCATGAATTCGAATATGCGGCAAAGATTGGAGCAACCATCAATCTGGATGACATCACCCATATTGATTTTCTGGAGCAGACCATCGGTTATCTGCCCAAGACCCTGAGCTGTCGTTACAATCCGGGCGGATATTTTTCCATCAGCAATAACATCATGGATAATCCGGGCGATGCTAAATACGGTTTCACTACGGAGCAGATGTTTGAGGGATATAAGATCCTGAAGGCAAAGGGTGTGGAGAATTTCGGTATTCATTCCTTCCTGGCCAGCAACACGGTAACGAATGACTATTATCCCACACTGGCGAGAGAACTGTTTGAACTGGCAGTCAAACTGAAAGAAGAGACCGGCGCACATATCACCTTCATCAATCTATCCGGAGGTATCGGCATTCCTTATCGCCCGGATCAGGAGCCTAACGACATCAGAGTCATTGGTGAAGGCGTGCGCAAGGTATACGAGGAAGTTCTGGTACCTGCGGGCATGGGTGATGTGGCAATCTACACAGAGCTTGGCCGTTACATGATGGCGCCTTACGGACATCTGGTGACTCAGGTGATCCATGAGAAGCATACCCACAAGGAATACATCGGTGTGGATGCCTGTGCGGTCAATCTGATGCGTCCCGCCATGTACGGTGCATACCATCATATCACCGTACTGGGCAAGGAAAACGAGCCCTGCGATCACAAGTACGATGTGACAGGTTCCCTGTGTGAGAACAACGACAAATTTGCCATTGACCGGATGCTGCCGAAGATCGATATCGGTGACTATATCGCCATCCACGATACCGGCGCACACGGTTTTGCCATGGGTTACAATTACAATGGTAAACTGAAATCCGCAGAGCTTCTGTTGAAAGAGGACGGCAGCGTGGAACTGATCCGCCGTGCCGAGACACCGAAGGACTATTTTGCAACCTTTGACTGCTTTGATATTTATAACAAGATTGATTTTGACGCATAACACTTACCCATAGGAGGATTGCGTGACTGCTGGCAGGCAAAGCAAGCCGCCTATGAGGGAAGTGAACGAACATGTATATACAGGAGGATACTAAGGAATGAAATATCCGAAAAATATACAGCAGGGAGGGACCATCGGATTCGTGGCCCCTTCTTTTGGCTGTCAGATAGAACCCTATTACACTGCCTTTGGCAATGCACAGAAGAAATTCCGGGAAATGGGGTATCAGCTGCAGTTAGGCCCCAACTGTTATGCAGGAGAGGGTATCGGTATCAGCAACACACCTGAAAAATGTGGACAGGAGCTGACGGACTATTATTGCAGTCCGGAGAACGATGTCCTGATTTCCTGTGGCGGCGGAGAATTGATGTGTGAGACCATGAGCCATGTGGATTTTGCACGTCTGCAGGCAGCGGCCCCCAAGTGGTATCTGGGTTATTCCGACAATACCAACATGACCTATCTGCTGGCAACAATCTGTGATACGGCCTCCGTCTACGGTCCCTGTGCAGCTGCCTTTGGCATGGAGCCATGGCATACGTCTCTGAAGGATGCTTTCGGGATTCTGACCGGAGAGACCACGGAGGTACACGGGTATGACAAGTGGGAGAAAGAATCTCTGAAAAATGAGGAGCAGCCTCTGATACCTTATAACACCACCGAACCCCGGGTGCTGAAAAAGTATCTTGGCAGACAGGCGGCGGGCGAAGGACAGGAAATCCGTTTTTCCGGCAGACTATTGGGTGGCTGCATGGATTGTCTGGTGAATTTACCAGGCACCCGTTTTGATAAGACGAAGGAGTTCCTGGAAAAATATAAAGAGGATGGAATCATCTGGTTCCTTGAATCCTGTGATCTGAATGTCTTCGCTATCCGTAGAGCCATGTGGCAGATGGAGGAAGCCGGATGGTTTCAGTATGTCAAAGGTTTTCTGATCGGCAGACCGTTGTGCTTCGGACAGGAGATGATGGGACTGGATCAGTACCAGGCAGTCCTGGCTGTGGCAGGCGAGAAACATGTTCCTGTGATCATGGATGTGGATCTGGGGCATCTGGCACCTATGATGCCTATTGTCACCGGAAGCTGTGCGGAAGTACAGGTACAGGGCAATGATGTCACCCTCCGTTATGACTATCGGTAAAAATGTATAAATGCATAGAAAAAGTGTAGAAATCACCACCACCCGTCTAACGGGTGGTTTGCTCTGAGGCTATAAGCCTCTGTT
>OQVS01000499.1_pt1 | contig 26793 bp, 26 predicted proteins | sample 1691601 | NCBI WGS metagenome assembly OQVS01 (sample SAMN03418268, study PRJEB22391) | human gut metagenome | biome: human-gut; feature: organic feature; material: feces | host: Homo sapiens | place: Tanzania | collected 2013-01 | reverse complement strand
AATGGCGCTCCGATTCCACAATGATAGACGAAATTAAGGGCGGCTGGTATGATGCAGGCGATCACGTTAAGTTCAACCTGCCCATGTCCTATTCAGCCTCAATGCTTGCATGGGGACTTTACCAGTATCCTGACGGTATTGAGAAATGCGGCGAGATGACCAACTACGTCAACAACCTCGAATTCGTCCTCGACTATCTTGCCGCCTGCGATCTTGGTGACGAAGTTGTGTATCAGGTCGGAAACGGCACTATCGACCACACATGGTGGGGACCTGTCGAACTTTACGAGTACGGCATGGCTGATGCTGGAACTTCCTACGAAGAGGCAAGGCAGGTCTACAAAGCATCTGAGGGGTGTAGCTGCGTTTTCGGCGGCATGGCAGCAGCTCTTGCCGCAGGCTACTGTGCACTTGACGGAAGAATAGACGAAAGCAAGCGCAGTGATTATCTCGCACACGCCGAGAATATCTTTAAGCTTGCGGACAAAGTGAGCTTTCAAAGAGCGATTATGCCTATATAAAAGAGTTTGATTTGGTGCAAAACTACCTTAAAAAAGCACTAGCACAAAAGAAAATCGGTGTAAATATCCTACTTTACGGCAAACCTGGCACAGGCAAAACCGAATTTGCCAAGCTCATCGCCCAAAGTGTGGGCGCAAAACTCCACAAAGTAAAAAGCAACGATGATGATGGCGAGGCTACGGACGGAGAGGAGAGGCTAAATTCATATCTGCTTGCCCAACACTTCCTTGAACCAAGCCAAAACATTTTGCTTTATGATGAAGTAGAGGATATTTTAAGCTCATCAAGGCACGAAAAAAGACTTCACAACAAAGCCTTTTTGAACGAGAATTTAGAAAACAACAAAGTGGCGACTATTTGGATAACAAATGACATTTATAGCATAGACAACGCTATAATTCGCCGCTTTGACTTTGTCCTTGAAGCCAAAGTGCCTAAAAAAGAAACAAGAGAGCAAATTTTAGCTAAAATTTGCGGCGACAAACTTGATGAAAAAGCCTTTGACTTTGCGAAAAAAGCTAAAAATTTAGCCCCAGCCATCATCAAAAAGGCTTATGATATAAGCTGTATGGTAAATGGGGATTTTTCGGCAAATTTTATCACGCTCATTAAAAACACCTTAAAAGCGCAAGGAAGCAAGCATAAATTTGGCAAAAAGAAAAAGTCAAAAGCCGATAAAACCGAACTTCCTCAAAGCTACTCGGCTGAATTTATCAACACAAACGCCGATGTAGAAAGCATTGCTGAGGGCATAAAAGCAAACGCAAACGCAAGAATTTGCCTTTATGGTTTAAGCGGCACGGGCAAAAGCGCTTACGCTCGCTACATAGCCAAAAAGCTAAACCGCCCTTGTCTCGTAAAATCTGCAAGTGATTTAAAATCCTGCTGGCTTGGCGTAAGCGAAAAGAACATAGCCAAAGCCTTTAAAGAAGCGCAACGCAAAGGCGCGGTGCTTATTTTTGATGAGGTGGATAGCTTTTTACAAGATAGAAACAACGCCACAAGAAGCTGGGAGATAAGCGAGGTCAATGAAATGCTCGTGCAAATGGAAAAATTTGAAGGCGTTTTCATCGCCACTACAAATTTAATGGACGGGCTTGATAAGGCTTGTTTGCGCCGTTTTGATTTAAAACTTGAATTTAAGGCTCTCAATGAAAGCCAAAGAGTGAAACTTTTTGAAAAAGAATGCAAGCTTTTGGGCATTGCTTGTCAAAAAAGCATTCAAACGCAGGTTGCAAGGCTTGATTATCTCGTGGCTGGGGACTTTGCAGCGGTAAAAAGACAAATCAAATTTAAGCCCTTACAAGGTGCAAAGGATTTTTATGAAAGGCTTTGCGAGGAAGTGAAAGTTAAGGACTTAAAGGGCGAAAATGCAAAAGCTGGGTTTTTTGCCTAAAATTTGCAAAATTTACACGCGCCAAAGTGTGCCAACCCTTGAAAATTCGCGCAAAATGTTTTTTTTACAAACTTTTTACAAAAAATTCAAGCAAAATGCCTTTTTTCATAGGCTTTTCGCAAAGTCGCTGATTTCTTTTTTGAGCGTTTCGTTAAGCCACGCTGGTTCTATGACGCGAATGTGCGGGATATACTCGTAGATTAGGGGTTTGATTTGCATTATATGCGAAATTTCAAACTCTAAAACAATGCTTTCATCCGCTTGCTCGTAAAGTGTCGCACCGATGAGATGACGGCGTTTGAAGTATTTAGACACTTCTTTGTCAATGAGAAGCCGCACCAAAAAAGGCTCATCAAGGTTAAACCACACGCTATGAGCGTTTTTAAGGCGTTTTTCTACCCTTTCATCAAGTGTAAAAGAGCATTCAAGGCTTTGTAGATTTTTCATAGCTTTAAAATAAAATTTCTTAAAAAGCTCATCTTTTTTGTCAAAGCCCAAAACATACCAAAAGCCCGAAAAATAAGCAAGTTTAAAGGGTTTGATTTGATACGCCTTGCCTTCATACTCAAAAGCAAGCTCCACTCGTTTTGTTATCGCCTTTTCGATGAAGTCAAAATTCAGCAAATCACTATCATCTAGGCTTTCGCTTTGAGTGTTTATGTAAATGGGTTGTTCGATTTGCTGTGAAAGGCGGGTGAGTAAGGGTTTGGCTTTGAGATAAAAGCCCTTGCCGCTGGCTCTTGCGAGCTTGCTTAAAATGCCAAGCACCACGCGTTCATCGTTTGCTAGCTCATCTTTGGCAAGGCTTTCGTCCAAATAAAGCAACCGCCCGCTTTTATACGCCCCAAGCCTTTGCAAAGCCTTGAAATCCCGCTGTATCGTTTTAGCACTTACTTCAAATTCTGTGGCTAAATCCTTTATGCTTATGCCATTTGCGCTTTTAAGTCGCTCATAAAGGGCGTTTAGGCGGGTAGTTTTGGTTTGAGACATTTTGAAGCCTTAAAATTTTTATTTAAAACTCCAAGTTTCTAGGACAAAGTTTTCTAATTTTTTGCGCCTTTTGTAAATGGCATCTTTATCCCAAATATCTTTTTTTACAAAGTCTTTTATTTCTCTTTGTTGAGAAAGTTTTGAATTTTTATAGCTTTCAAGTTTTTTGTTAAATGGTTCGTTGCCTATGGAAGCATTATGTGAGCCAGATATAAGCACCAAATTTCCTATGCAATTTATATATTTCTCATTAAATTCTTTGTCATATTTACAATATCCATTTGCTTGTCTCTTGCCACTTTTTTCAATCGTTTCTGTTTGTGGGGCTATATGCTCAATTTGTGGCTTTTCTATATTTTTAAGTTCAAAATTATAGCCCCTAGTTTTTGCATTCTTGTCGCTTAAAAAATTCTCATAACGCATAAACAAATAAGGCAAAATGCCCTTATTTTCGGCAAAGATATTTACAAGTTTTTCACTCATTCGTCCATCGCCCCAATACCAAGGCTCATTCACACAAATTTCCTTCAAGCCTTCAATTAAAGTTTCCGCACTATCAAAGCTTTTTAAAATTTCATTAAGTCGTGAGGCTAAATCAGCCTTTGTTTGCACGAGCTTGTCTCTAAAAGCTATGATTTCCAAAATCCTAAAAATATCAGCTAGTATTTTCGTTTTATTTTCTGTTTCTCTAAACAAACGATAAGCCTTTAACACAAAAGGATAAATTTCCCACACTTGCAAATCCTGCAAGTAGCGTTTATAGATATTATTAAAAGCATTAAATTCTTTAAAGTCGATAAAGGCTTTGTTTAGTTCGCTAACATAATCCTCAATCCAAGCGATTTTATCCTTTTCATTTTTTATTTCTTTTAGCTCTCTTTTATAGTTTAGGTTGTTGTCATTTTCCCTATAATTAAAGCCAAATGTAGATTTTGATATGTTAAAATAATTCAGCAAAGAGTCTTCGTCAAGTTTTATATCATTGATATTTCGGTAAATTTCCTCAAAAATTTTGCTTATCTCATTAAGTTTGCTTTCTGCTTTATCGCCGCAATAAGTATAAATTTGATAAGCCAAATATGATTTTAATTTTTCCATATATGTTAAATCCTTGCCACGATTGTTTTGCAATTCAAACATAAGCACAGAATCTTTTTTGTTTGTAAATGGTATGCTAAGAACTTCTGCTTTTTGTATTGCATTAAAAATTTCTAAAATTTCTTTTATGTTGTTAATTTTTATATCTTTATCTTCGCCCTTCAACGCACTTTCAAAGAATTCTTTTGCATTTTTTATGCGTTCTTGTGAAGGTGTTTCGGATTTGGATTGTGGTTCGTTTTTAATGATAAGTCCTTGAAAATAAATTCTATCATATTCAACTACTTGGAGTTTTGCCTTGCCACGATTTATTAGATAATCTTCTTCAATACGCTTGATAAATACAGCATTATCAATAATCTCATCACTTGTTTCTTTTTGCAAATCTTTAAAAATTTCGTTTAGATTTTCTGTTTTTCTCTCCGCTAAAACATTACATAAAGCTCGCACAAAAATGATAATTGTAGTAATGCGTTGCTGTCCGTCTATAATATCATTTGTTTTGCTTGATTCTAGTTTTTCTAACAACACATTGCCAAAAAAGTAGTGATTGCTACCCTTTGTAGCTTCTTGCAAGTCTTGTAAAAACACGCTCCATTGTGCCTTATCCCACGAATACGCCCTTTGATACACGGGAATTGTGTATTGTTTTTCGCCCTCAAAAAATTCTTTGATAGGTAATTTGTTCGGTGTCATTTTTCACTCCTAAATTTTGAAATTTCGTTTATAATTTTATTTTGCATATCTTAACAAACCCTAAACAAGCCACAAAAATTCACAAAATTTTGAAAAGGCGTGAATTTTTTTGTGAATTTTTACACAAGTATCAAAACATATTGCTTTGCCAAAACTCGTTCAAAACACTGATAAAACCATCATTTGCAAGAGTTTTCTCAGCTCGATAAAATCCAACTCATCAAGCCTAAATTTCTCTTTGATGGCAAGGGCGACCGAATCGCCTTTTTCAGTCTTTTCTAAAAAATAATCAAAAAGCATTTCGTTCCACCATTTTAACGCATTGCTGTCTTTAAGCTTTAAAATTATCTCGTCAAATTCGCCCTTTTTTAAGCCATAATTTTCACGCAAAAAATTCTCGCATTCTTTTTATTCATCTTGCTTTAAGACACCATTTTTTTGCATTTTGTCGCACTTACTCCACGCCCTTAAAAAGTCTTTTAAAGTCATTTTATCCCCTTTTAAAGCACAAAGTTACGCATTTTTAAAAAGGCAAAAAAGGCTTAAATTTGCTTTTTTGTGCGTAAGTTTTCAAATTTTGCATCAGAAATTCTAGCCCCTTGCGTGTCAAAATAAAGCGTTTGCCACTCGTTGCCACCTTTGTAAAACACCTTGTAGCCTATGATATTATACGCACCATAGACATTTCGCACCTTGCCATCACAGGATTTAAAGTGTTGGCGAATTATCTGTGGTAGCTCACTCAAAGCACACTCTACGCCATTTTGTAGCCACTCTTCTTTTATAGTAAGCTTAAAACGCCCCGCACTTCCGCTAAAAGCAAGCTGACAGGGAGAATGATAACCCTTGATAAAGCGAAAGTCCGTAACGGCTTGCACCACGCATTTACGAAAATCCGCTAGCCGCTGTGTTTCAAGCCTTGCACGCTCTATTTCTGCACGCAAAGCCGCCTCATCTTGTGCCGCCTTTATCTCGCCAAAAAGCCCTTCGCCCACGATGTTTGCACATTTTTCAAGTAGGCTCAAACTCGTGTGCGTAAAGTCATAATGCCCTTCATCAAGCCACTCATAAGGCTCATCGCACGCACACAGCTTTTTCACCGCCGCAGCGCACTTGCTTTGACTTTGATAAGCTAGCCGTTTTTGAAGCAGTGTGGGAGAGTTTAAAAGAGCGTGTTTAAGGCAAGATTGCAAGGCGTAAAAATACGGATAACGCCTGCTGCTTTGGACTTTGCTTGTGTGCTTTTTTATGTTTGACATTTTTGTCCCTTTTTGCGAGTTTAAATTTCACTTTTTAGCGTGAAATTTTATTTTTTCTCGCGCTTAATTTTAAGCATTTAAAGCACTTTTTAAAACAAATTTTAGCACGCAAAATGGACAAAAATTTGTCTTGTTTGGTTGAAAATTTTTTTTAGATTTTATATAAATTTAAAATGCAAAAAAGTCCTATGAAAACTTAATTTATGGTTAAGTTTTACAAGCTATAATTTTGCAAGCAAAATTTAAGGTGCGTGTCAAAAGCCCTATATTTCATATTTACAAAAGACACAAATCCTCAAAAAAAGGTAAAAATGACATTAAAAGCACCATTTCAAAGGCAAGCAAGGGAGATTAGCTTTTGCACGCTCAAAGACGAATGCCCGTATATCAAGGACAATGCGTGTTTTATGGAGTATAAATTCATACAAGATTGCCCTAAAAGCCTTAACCAAGAGCTAGTTTCGCGGGGCTGGCGGCGTTTTGGGGCGTATTTTTCGCGCCCCATTTGCAAGGATTGTGCGCAGTGTTTGGGACTTCGCATAAAAACAGATGAATTTAAATTCTCCAAAAGCCAAAGGCGCGTTATCCGCAAAAATTTACGCACGCAAATCGTGCTGAGAAAGCCAAATTTAAGCAACGAGCATTTGTTTTTGTATGAAAAATACCACGAATTTATGAAAGACAAGCGCGGCTGGAAAATCAACAGCCTGAATTTTAGGCAATACTACAACCTTTATGTGGATAGTGCCTTTGATTATGGGTATGAGCTTGACTTTTATGACGGCGAAAAGCTCATCTGCGTGGATTTGATAGACATTTTAGCGGACGGGATTTCGAGTATTTATTGTTTTTACGACCCTGAGTATGCGGATTTGAGCCTTGGGAAGTTTTCACTTTTAAGCGAGATACAAATAGCGAATTCAAGGGGTTTGCGCTATGTTTATCTTGGATATTTCGTGCGTGAGTGTAAATCTTTGAGCTATAAAGCCGATTATACCCCCAACGAGATATTAAAACGCACCTCATCGCTCGGCGAGAGCGCGTTCTTATGGGAGAGATATGATACAAGTAGTGCAAAATTTGGCGTCCATCAGTGTCAATACCGATGACATTAGCGTATTTCATTATTTCAAGGATTTGATTCAAAAAAATTTCAGCAAGGTGCTGGGGAAAAAGTATAAAATCTTTTCTTTTTTTGAAGAAAGTGAGATTCCACAGCGCAAATACTTTTTGAAACTCTTGCAAAAGCGTTGTGCGGACGAAAAAAGCGGAGTTTGCTCACTCGCACAATCCTACAATAAAACATTTAAGCTGAATTTCAAGCAAGAAAACACCCTAAAACCCGTGATTTTAGTCGAAGTGGAGTTTGACGAAGCGGGAATTTTACTGCGTTTGAACGCTAACGACAAGCTTTTCGTGCATTATGTCAAGCAGTATTTCAAAGAACACGGCTGTGAATACAACCCAGCAAGCCAAATTCTCATCGTGCCTTACAAAAACGCCAGCACTACCACACTTTTTGAGAGTTTTGCCAGCGCAAACGAGCATTTAAAATACTGCGTGGATTTTAGTATCGATGAGGACGAGTATAAGGCGTTTAAGCACAAGATGAAGCGCAAACAAAGCGAAAAATGGAAGTTTAACGCCCTTGCTAAACTTTTTAGCTCGTATTTTCAGACCTTGCAATGCACGCCTGATTGCAACCTTAACCAAATTCGCCAAAAATACTTGATTTTAGTCAAGCTCTATCACCCTGACTCTCATCACGGCAAGAGCCACAGCGAAATGGCATACAACAGAGAGCAGTTTGAAAAAATCCAAATCGCCTACGACAATCTCAAAGCCCTTTACAAAAACAACGCCTAGTTTATAGGCGTTTGGGCGTTTTTGCGTTGATGAATTTAAACTTTTCACAGCCATACACAAAAAAGCTTAAAAATTTATTAAATTCCTTTCTTAAATTCCAAAACTTAAAGTTCGATTTTACCATACTTTGCAGAGATATTCACAAGGTGAATTCAATGTGAAAAATTTGAAAAAATTCGCTAATCTTAAATCAAACCAAAAACACTCTTTTTTAAAAACATTGAGAATTCTTAAATTTTAAAGCAAATTGTAAGGGGAATTTGTGTAAAATTACATATTCAAATTAAATTCGGGGCGAAAAATGGACTACAAAAACACTCTACTGCTACCAAATACGAGCTTTGAGATGAGGGCTGATTTGGCAAACAAAGAAAAAACCCGCTTTGAACGCTGGTTTAAAGACAACTATGCTTACAAAAAGATGATAAGCAAGCGTTTGAACGCAAAAGCAAGTTTTATCTTGCACGATGGACCGCCTTATGCGAACGGGCACATTCATCTAGGACACGCGCTCAACAAAATCCTTAAAGAAACGATTATCAAAACGCATTATTTTAACGGCGAACGCGTGGCTTACACGCCGGGCTGGGACTGCCACGGCTTGCCGATAGAACAGCAAGTAGAAATCAAGCTTGGCGAAAAGAAAAAAAGCACGAGCAAAAAGCAAATCCGCGCCCTTTGCCGCGCTCACGCGCAAGAGTTTATAGACATTCAAAAGGCTGAATTTAAGGGGCTTGGCATTTTGGGAGACTGGGACAAGCCTTATGTAACTATGGATTTTAGCTTTGAAGCAAGCATTTACCGCACCTTGTGTGAGGTGGCAAAAAAAGGGCTTTTGATAGAGCGAAGCAAGCCTGTGTTTTGGAGCTGGGCGGCAAAGTCAGCCCTTGCTGAGGCTGAGGTAGAGTATGAGGACAAAGAGGACTACTCGCTTTTTGTGGCTTTTGATTTGGCTGAAAATGCCCTAAAAAAGTTAGGCGTGAAAAAGGCAAGCGCGGTGATATGGACAACTACGCCTTGGACCTTGCCTGCAAATCAAGCCATAGCCTTAAATCCAAATGAAATTTATGTGCTGAGCGGCGAGGGGCTGATTTTCGCAAAGCCCTTGTTTAAAAGTATGGTAGAAAAGGGCTTGTCAAAGGGCAAGGTGCAAAAAGAATTCAAAGCAAGCGAGCTTGAAAACCTACACGCGATAAATCCTTTAAATTCAAGGCTTTCGAGCTTTATTTTAGGCGAGCATGTGCTTATGGACGGGGGCAGCGGCTTGGTGCATACGGCGCCTGGACACGGAGAAGATGATTATTATGCTTGTTTGAAATACGGCATTGAAGTGCTTATGCCTGTTGATGATGGAGGTTGCTTTGATGAGAGCTTACGCACCAAAAAGCTAATGCCTGAAAGTGTGCTTGATGAGTTTGTGGGGCTTCATATCTTTAAGGCAAATGAGCGAATTTTGGAGCTTTTGGGTAAAAATTTACTGCAAAGCTCGCGTTTTACGCACTCTTATCCTTTTTGCTGGCGCACGCACAAGCCTGTGATTTACCGCGCCACAAAGCAATGGTTTATCGCAATGGACGAGCCAAAGCTAAATGGCAAAAGTTTGCGTCAAGTGGCAAATGAGCAAATTCAAAAAGTGAAATTCTACCCGCAAAGTGGCATTAACCGCATAGGCTCGATGATAGAAAACCGCCCTGATTGGTGTATCTCGCGCCAAAGGGATTGGGGCACGCCCATAGCTTTTTTTAGGGACAAAAAGACAAAAGAGGTGATTTTAGATGAGGCTGTGCTTGAAAATATAGCGCAAATCTTTGAAAAACAAGGCGCTGATGCTTGGTGGGAGCTTGACATAAAGGACTTGTTGCCCGCAAATTCGCCTTACAAAGCGCAGGATTTAGAAAAAACCCTTGACATTTTAGATGTGTGGTTTGACAGCGGCAGCACTTGGAATGGGGTGCTTAAATCAAAGGCTTTTGAGGGGGCTGAATTTCCTGCAAGTATGTATTTAGAAGGCTCAGACCAGCATAGGGGTTGGTTTCAAAGCTCGCTTTTACTCTCATCAATCATCAACGAAAAAGCCCCTTACAAAACTATCCTAACGCACGGCTTTACCATAGATGAAAAGGGACAAAAGATGAGCAAAAGTAAGGGCAATGTCATCGACCCGCAAAAGGTTGCCAAAACCTACGGCGTGGAGGTTTTGCGGCTTTGGATTTTGCTGAGTGATTTTTCATCTGATTTAAAAATTTCAGAAAACATTTTAAAGCAAGTTGCCGAGCAATACCGAAAAATCCGCAACACCATTCGCTTTTTGCTTGCCAACACTAACGACTTGGAGTTTTTGGAGACAAAGAATTTCACGCTCATTGACAGGTGGATTTTAAACCGCGCAAGTAGCGTTTTTAAAGCCGCTAAATCAGCCTTTGATGAGTATGAATTTGCCAAAGGTTACAACGGCTTGATGAATTTTCTCATCGTGGATTTGAGCGGAATTTACCTTGACATTTGCAAGGACAGGCTTTATTGCGATGAAAAAGGCTCAAAACGCCGAGTGAGCGCACAAAGTGCGATGGCACTCATCGCAAAGCAACTTTTACAGCTACTTGCGCCGACACTGACTTACTCGGTTGATGAAGCTTTGGAGCATTCAAACCCTATCATCAAGGGCAAGGCAAAAGATGTCTTTGATTTGGTGTTTGAAGATGAGTTTGACTTTGAATTTAAGGGCATTAACGATGAACTATTACTTTTATCGCGCGAGAGTTTTTTAGAGCAAATTGACACGCTTAAAAAGGATAAGGTTATCAAATCCACTTTGGAACTTTGCTTGCAAACGAGCGCAAACGAGCTTTTGAGCGAAAATTTAGAAGACATTGAGGACTTTTTTATGGTGAGTGAGATTAAAAGCCTTGACAAAGATGAGGGTTTAGCGAATTTTAGCGTGGGAACGCACGAATTTAAAATCCTAAAAGCCACTCACCACAAATGCCCAAGGTGCTGGAAATTTAAGGCAAAGGACGAGGATAGCCTTTGTCCGCGCTGTTTAAAGGTGATGAAAAATGTTTAGCGAGCCTTTACCCCAAAGCGTGATTTTTACGACACTTGCAAGCGTTGCAGCCCTTGTTGTGGTGCTGCTTTTTTTCATCAAAAAAAAGGATAAACAATGACTTTAAAAGAAGCCTTAAATTTAAGCCAAAATGAGCTTGTGGAGCTTAAAAAAGAGTTAAACGAAAGGGCAAAGGCGCAGAAGCATTTGGGCGTTTATGTCGAGCAGTTTTTGGACAAGCCTTTGAGCGAGTGCGATTTAAGTGGCGAAAATTCAGCCGTGCCTGTGGCGATAAAGGACAATATCAGCGTGAAAGGCTGGGAGCTTACTTGTGGCTCAAAGATTTTGCAAGGCTATGTCGCGCCTTACGATGCCACAGCGATTGTAAATCTTAAAAACGCTGGTTTTACGCCTTTTGGGCGGTGCAATATGGACGAATTTGCGATGGGAAGCACCACAGCGAGTTCATTTTATGGCAAAACCTTAAATCCTTTGGACAACACAAAGGTTCCAGGCGGTTCAAGCGGTGGCAGCGCAGCAGCGGTAGCAGCACAACTTGCGCTTGCGAGTTTAGGCTCAGATACGGGCGGTTCTGTTCGCCAGCCAGCAGCGTTTTGCGGGTGCGTGGGCTTTAAGCCAAGCTATGGGCGCGTAAGTCGCTATGGGCTAGGCGCTTACTCATCAAGCTTAGACCAAATCGGCGTTTTAACGCAAAATGTAGAGGATGCGGCGATTTTATACGATGCTATCAGTGGATATGATGAAAAGGACAGCACAAGCGTAAAGGCAGAGTATGAAAAAACCGCGCCAAATTTAAACGCAAACCGCAAATTAACAATAGCCGTTATCAAAAACTACATAGAACAATGCAGCGATGAAGTGAAAAACGCCCTTTTAAAAAGCGTTGCTATGCTTGAAAACAGCGGACACAAGATAGTTTATAAGAGCTTGCAGGACAGCAAATACGACATTGCGGCTTATTATATCATCGCCACAGCCGAAGCGAGCGCGAATTTAAGCCGTTATGATGGGGTGCGTTATGGCAGACGAAGCGAAAATTCACAGCATTTAAAGGATATGTATGTGAATTCTCGCAGTGAGGGCTTTGGAGATGAGGTAATACGGCGCATAATGCTTGGCTGCTTTGTGTTAAGTAGCGGGTATTATGATGCTTACTATATAAAAGCGACAAAGGCTAGGGCTTTAATCAAGCAAAAATATAATGAAATTTTAAATGAGTGTGATTTGATTTTTATGCCCGTTACGCCGACAAGTGCCTTTGAATTTGAGGCTTGTAAAAGTCCTATGCAAATGTATTTGGAGGACATTTTTACGATTTCTGTGAATTTAGCGGGGCTTGGGGGCATTTCAGTGCCACTTTGCAAGGACAAAGCGGGCTTAAATATCTCAGCCCAACTTGTTGCTTATAACGAGCAAAGCCTACTTGACGGGGCTTTGAGTTTAGAAAAAATCATCAAAAATCAATAAGGGGGAAAAATGAAAATAGTCAAACGAGCATTGACCTTTGAAGATGTGTTGCTTTTGCCAGCCTACTCGGACATTTTGCCAAAGCAAGTGGATATAAGCACGAAGCTCAGCAAAAACATTACTCTTAATGTCCCGCTCATCTCAGCGGCTATGGACACAGTTACAGAGCATAGAACCGCCATAATGATGGCAAGGCTTGGTGGCATAGGCATTATCCACAAAAATATGGATATAAATTCACAAGCTAAAGAGGTAAAACGCGTGAAAAAAAGCGAAAGTGGCGTCATCATCGACCCTATCTTTGTGGGCGCAAAAGCCAAAGTGCAAGAAGCCCTTGACATAATGGCTGAGTATCACATATCTGGCGTGCCTGTGGTTGATAATGAGCGAAAACTGATAGGAATTCTCACAAACAGAGACTTGCGCTTTGAGAGCAACGGCGAAAATTTAGTAGAAAATGTGATGACAAAACCCCCTTTAATCACGGCGCACAAGGGTTGCACTTTGGACGAGGCGGAAAAGATTTTTTCTAAACACAAAATCGAAAAGCTGCCCATAGTGAGTGAAAACGGCTATTTGGAGGGACTTATCACTATAAAAGACTTGAAAAAACGCAAGGAATTTCCAAATGCAAACAAAGACAGCTACGGCAGGTTGCGCGTGGGTGCGGCTGTTGGCGTGGGGCAGTTTGACAGAGTCAAAGCCTTAATCGAAGCTGATGTTGATGTGCTGGTGCTTGACAGCGCACACGGGCATTCTAAAAATGTGATTGAAAGCATAAGGCAAATCAAAAAAGATTACCCACAAATCGAGCTTATCGCGGGCAATATCGCCACAAAAGAAGCTACAAAGGCACTTTGCGAGGCTGGGGCTGATGCGGTGAAAGTTGGTATGGGACCGGGCAGCATTTGCACCACTAGAATCGTCTCTGGTATGGGCGTGCCGCAGATTTCAGCTATTGATGAGTGTGCTTTGGAGGCAAGGAAATTTGGCGTTCCTGTCATCGCTGATGGAGGCATAAAATACTCAGGCGACATAGCCAAAGCCATAGCAGCAGGGGCGCACAGCGTGATGATAGGTTCGCTTCTTGCTGGCACGGACGAAAGCCCAGGGCAGCTTTTTAGCGTGCAAGGGCGGCAGTATAAGAGTTATCGCGGTATGGGTTCGCTTGCGGCTATGCAAAGAGGCAGTTCTGATAGGTATTTCCAAGAAGGCACAGCGAGCGAAAAGCTTGTGCCTGAGGGCATAGAAGGGCGTGTGCCTTATGTGGGTAGCTTAAAAGGCGTGATTCATCAGCTTTTGGGGGGCTTGCGTTCGTCTATGGGCTATGTGGGCGCTGCTAGCATAGATAAATTTCAAGCCAAAGCCGAATTTGTCGAAATCACAAGCGCAGGACTTAAAGAAAGCCATGTCCACGATGTAACCATTACCCAAGAAGCGCCAAATTATAAGGTTCATCAATGAAAAACGACAACCAAAGCCTGAATTTAGGCTTAAATTTAGACGAAAATTTAAGCCAAAAAAGTGAAAATTTAAGCAAAAAAAGCAAGAAACAAAAGGGTGAAAATTTTGATACAAATTCGCAGGATTTAGCTGAAAATTCGTCAAATTTTGAAGAAAATTTAAAAAAGGCAAACGAGGCGTTAGAAAGGCTAAACAGCAAGGATTTAAGCCTTGATGAGAGTGTGAAACTTTACAAAACGGGGCTTAAATTTATAGAAAATGCCCGCAACGCCCTTGAAAAAGCTAAATTTGAGGTGGAAAAAATCGATGAGTAAGATAGCGGCGTTGCAGCTTTCAACCCTGCCATTAAGCGATGCGAGGCTTGATTATTATCTTAAAGTCTGCAAGGATAGCGGTGCGAACCTTGTCGTGCTTGGCGAGTATGTGCTAAACAGCTTTTTTACCGAGCTTTGCGCTATGTCAAAGCAGCTCATCAAAGAACAAAGCGAGAGCAAAAAGGCAAGTTTAGCTGAATTTGCTAAAAAATACGAACTCACCATCATCGCCCCTTATGTGAGCGTTGAAAACAAGGGCTTTAAAAAACTTTGTTTAAAGGTTTCGCCAAGCGAGATAAAAAGCTACGAACAACAAATTTTAATGCCTTATGCGCACTGGAATGAGGACAAATTTTTTTGCAACCACAGCGAGAAATTGCGACTTTTTAGCTTTTCTTATGAGGGCTTAAAATGCGCCTTGCTTTTTGGCTTTGAGGCGCATTTTGACGCCTTTTGGCAGCTCATTTTGCAAAAAAAGTTGGATTTAGTCATAATGCCTTGTGCGAACACCTTTGAGAGCAAGCAACGATGGCGCGAGCTACTGAAAATGCGGGCTTTTTTAAGCTCCACAGCGATTTTGCGGGTAAATCGCATAGGGCAGGCAAAAAGCGGCAGCGAAGTGTGGGAATTTTACGGCGATAGCCTGTATGTCGATGCTTTCGGGCAAATCAAAGAGTGTTTGAGCGACAAGGAAGAAATGCTCATCATCGACACACCAAAGGCGAGTGAGGCAAAGAAGTTGTGGGGATTTGACAAGATAATAAAAAATTATGAAATTTAGCGTTTAAATTTTTTGCTCATTTTATGAGCTTGAAATTAAGCCAGCTTTTCGCAAAAAAGCACTTTTTGCAGAAAATCCTGCGCCTTAAATCAAGCGTAAATTTGGCAAATTTTTCGCCATAAATTTGAAATTTAATTTTAAAAAAAGGATAAAACTTGAAAAAAATTCATTTCATAGGAATCGGCGGCATAGGCATTTCAGCCCTTGCTCGCTTTTTAAAAGAAAAGGGCTATGAGATAAGCGGGAGTGATTTAAAGGCGAGTAAAATCACTGCTGAGCTTGAAAAAGAGGGCGTTGCCATCAGCATTCCACACGGCGAAAAAAATGTCATCGGCAAGGATTTAGTGATTTACTCAGCCGCGATAAAGGCGCAAAATGCTGAATTTAAAAAGGCAAAAGCACTTGGCATTAAAACACTTTCGCGCAAGGAAGCCTTGCCGCTCATCTTGCGCGACAAACAAGTCTTTGCAGTCGCTGGCGCACACGGCAAAAGCACCACTTCAAGCATTTTAGCAAGCCTTATGAACGATGCAAGTGTCATCATCGGGGCGATTTTAAAGGAATTTGGCTCAAATATGATTTACAAAGAAAGCGACAAACTCATCTTTGAAGCCGATGAGTCAGACAGCTCTTTTTTAAACGCAAATCCCTATGTCGCCATAGTTACAAACGCAGAAGCTGAGCATTTAGAGCATTATAAAAACGATTTAAACAAGCTGCATAAGGCTTATGAGCAGTTTTTAAACTCAGCAAAAATCCGCATAATAAACGGCGAGGACGAGTTTTTAAAGACTTTAAATTTAAGCGCGATAAAGCTTTATCCAAGCAAGGATATAAAAAATTACGCCGTGAGCGTTAAGGACTACAAGCCACGAACGAGCTTTACGCTTAAAGATTATGGCGAATTTTGCGTGCTTGGAATGGGCTATCATTTGGCTGTTGATGCGGCTTTGGCGATTTTGGCGGCTTTGGAATTTAAAAGCGTTGATGAGGTGCGCGTGCGACTTGAAAACTACAAGGGCATTAAAAAGCGTTTTGACATTTTAGTGGCTGATGAAAAGCACGCTATCATCGATGATTACGGACATCACCCGACTGAGATAAGCGCTACTTTAAAGGCAGCAAGCGAGTATGCAAGGCTTGCAGGATACTCAAAAATCACAGCCATTTTCGAGCCACACCGCTACACGCGTTTAGTGGCGAATTTAGAGCAGTTTAAGGACGCTTTTGCGAGGGTGAGCAAGCTTGTGATTTTGCCCGTTTATGCGGCTGGCGAAAAGCCCGTGAGTGTGGATTTAAAGGCGCATTTTCCAAAGGCTACTTTTGTTAAGGACATTAAACGCATAGGCGAAGTTTTGGTTGATGATGAGGGTAGGGTTTATGAAGATGGGCTTATCATAGGCTTTGGCGCAGGAGACATAAGCGTGAAGTTAAGGGGCGAAAATTAAAATGAATTTTAAATTTTTACGCATTATTAAGCGTTATTTAACTGAATTTTGTATAATTTTTACATTAAATTACAAGGACAAAAATGTCAAATTTAGCACGAACTTACGCTGAACCGTCGCTTTTTGAATTTAATGATATTTCACACCACTCATCAAATTTTAACTCAAATTTAGCCACTTTATCACAGCGCAAAGAGTGCTTTTTACACGCGCTAAAAGGCGACACGCTCAAATATAAACGCTACACCAAAAGCCCTTTGCGTTATGGTGGAGGGAAGTCTCTTGCTGTGGGGCTTATTGTGGAGCATTTCCCAAATGACATTTCACGCATTATAAGCCCCTTTATCGGCGGTGGAAGTGTCGAAGTGGCAAGTGCTTTGGAGCTAAATTTAGAAGTAAAAGCCTTTGATATTTTTGATATTTTGGTGAATTTTTGGCAGCTTGCAAGCACAAATTCACAAAAACTTTATGATGAACTTTGTCAATTAGAGCCAAATAAAGAAACTTACGCGTGGATTAAAGATGAGCTAAAAAAGCATTATAAAAACGAGGCAAAGCTTGACAAACTCACGCTTGCACGGGATTATTATTTTAATTTTAATTTAAGCTATGGACCGGGCTTTTTGGGCTGGATGAGTAAAATTTATGAGGATAAAACGCGTTATGCAAATATGCTTGAAAAACTGCGAAATTTTGGTTTGCAAGATGGGGCGCGAAATTTAAGCGTGGAGTGTGCGAGCTTTGAGAGTGTTTTTGAAAGGTATCCAAACGACTTTTTTTACTGCGACCCGCCTTATTTTCTCACAGGGGATAGCAAAATGTTTAAGGGCATTTACCCTATGCGAAATTTTCCCATTCATCACAACGGCTTTAAACACGAGCTTTTAGCAAAATGCTTGCACGCTCACAAGGGCAAATTTATTTTAAGTTACAATGACTGCGAATGGGTGCGAAATGCCTACAAAGACTTTAAAATTTTAGAACCAAAATGGCAATACACAATGGGACAAGGCGAAACGCGAATCGGTAAAAACCGCATTGAGCGTGGCGACACAGACAACATAAAGCAAAGCCACGAGCTTTTGATTATAAAGGATTAAGATGAAAATTAGCGAAGTAAAAACGGCGTTTAAAATCGCTGATGTCGAATTTGTCGCAGGAAGCACAAAATTAAATTTTAATTATCTTAAAGATTTAAAAGACGAAAAAGGCAAGATTTTGCCAAAAAATTTTTTAAAGCAAAATGTCGCAAGGGTTTATCTCATCGTGGTTGATGGCATTATAAAGAAAATCGGCGGTTCGCAAGCTGCGGGCGGTATGAAATCCACGCTTGAAATTTATAGAGACGGCGGCGTAAATGGGCGTCCTAGCATTCGTAGCGTGGGCGTTTGGTATTTTCTTTATCACACTATTTTAAGCGGAGCAAAAATCGAATTTTATATGATTTACCAAGAAAATTTTGCCAAAGAAATCAAAGGGCTTTTTGGTTTAAAAACCGTGCAAAATGCCTATATATCATACAAACTTATCGAAGAATGCTGTGTAGCGGATTATTTAGCGTGCGAAAATGGCAAGCACCCTGACTGGAATGTGCAAGAACAAGGCAAGGACTGGCCACTTGAAATCAAAAATGAACACGCCGAAATTCAAAAAAATGCGCAAAATCGCACCAAGAAAATCGTGCGAAAAGAAGTAAAAATGTAAAGCCTAAATTGAGCAGGCTTAAACAGAAAACAAAGGACAAAAATGGCTAAAATTTTAATTTACGCACTCATCATCGTGCTGTTTGCGCTGATTTCTTACGCGCTTAAAGAAAGGCTTGGCAAAAGGGCTGTGCCGTTTTTTATCGCCCTTTGTTTTGTGGGCTTTGCGCTCATCGGCGTTTATGAGATAAGCGGGGCGAAAAAGGACAAAAAACACGAGCAGCTTTTGCTTGCCTTTTCAAATTCAAAGCCCTTAAAGTGCCAAAACACCAGCGTTAGCAAAGATAAATTCAACTACGACTACGGCACAAAGAGCTTTATCAGCAAGGACAAAAGCGTGAGAGTGCTGATTTTGAGCATAAAAGAATGCGAATTTGATGATGAATGAAATCCTTGCAAAGCTTGATTTAACGGGCTATGTTGATGAGTTTTGCGCTCATTTAGCAAGGCAAAAGCCCCTTTTTTTAGAAGGGGACAGCAAGCTGCATTTTGCGCGCATTTGCGAGCTGCAAGAGTTTGATTTTGCGCCCCCGCCAAGCTGTGAAAATTTAAGCCAAAGCCTTATGCACCTTAGCAAACAAGGCGTTTTACACCTAAATGAAAGCTTTGAATTTATCAAAATTTTGCGTTATTTTAGCTATCTTAAAGGGCTAAAATTTGAGCTTAGCCTTAAATCGTGGCTTGACAAAATCACTATTCCGCAGGCTCTTTTTGAGCTTTGTGCGTATTTTACGAGCAAGGGCGAGCTTAAAGACAGCCTTGATGAGCGGCTTATGCGGCTTAATGAAGCGCGAAAGATTAAAGGCGAGCAAATAAGGGCTGAGTTTAAAAAACTCACCACGAGCAAGGGTTTGCAAGCCTTTCTCATCGACACGCAAATTCATTTTATAAACGGATTAGAGTGCTTGCTGGTGCGTGGCGGACACAGCTTAAAGAGCAAAATCATCGCTAGAAGTGCTGGCGGGGGCTTTTATGTCGTGCCACAAAGCGTGGAGCATTTGCAAAGTGAGTGCGATAAAATCGCTGATGAAAAGGAAAAAATTTATTATGAATACGCCAAAAAAATTTCGCAAATTTTTCACAAAGAACTTGCCTTTTTGAAATTCATCGACAAGGCTTTTGACACCTTTGACAGTTACAGCGCGCGCGTGCTTTTTTCGCGCCAAAAGGACTATGAATTCGTGCTTTGTAATAATAGCAAGGACATTATTTTAAAGGACTTTGCGCATCCTGCCCTAAAAAACGCTAAAAGCGTGAGCGTTGATTTCACAAAGCAAGTTTTGCTCGTAACAGGCGTAAATGCGGGCGGTAAATCTATGCTTTTAAAGGGCATTTTAAGTGCTGCTTTTTTAGCAAAGCATTTGCTGCCGATGAAAATTGATGCAAATTCAAGCAAAATCGGCTCATTTAAGGATATAAACGCCATCATCGAGGACCCGCAAAATGTCAAAAACGACATTTCCACTTTCGCAGGGCGAATGCTTGCTTTTTCTAGGCTGATGAGCGCAAAAGATATGCTTTTGGGTGTCGATGAAATAGAGCTTGGCACGGACTTTGAAGAAGCAGCGAGCCTTTATAGCGTTTTGATAGAAACGCTCTTTTCAAAGGGGCTTAAAATCATCATCACCACGCACCACAAACGCCTTGCAATGCTGCTTGCTAAAAACGAGCAAGTGGAGCTTTTAGCCGCTCTTTATGATGAGAGTGCGGCGCGCCCAAGATATGAGTTTTTAAAAGGCACTTTGGGCAAATCCTATGCCTTTGAAACGGCTTTGCGTTATGGCATAAGCGCGAATTTAGTGGCAAAGGCAAGGCAAATTTATGGAGAAAATAAAGAAAATTTAGAAGAGCTTGTCGGCAAAAACATAAATTTAGAGCTAGAACTGCGCCAAAAGCTCAAAACTACGGCGCAAAAAGAGCAAAAAGCCCAAAGCATTTTAGAGTCGCTTAAAGCGCAAAAAGAGCAAAATGATGAAGAGCTTAAAAAGCTCATCGTAAGGCTTGAAAATGAGTATTACCAAGCCATAGAGCAGGCAAAAAATAGCCTAAAATTTGAGGACACAAAGGATAAGCAAAGGGGCATAAACAAGGCAAATGAGCTGAAAAAAAGCATACAAATGCCTGAATTTTCAGCCGATGAGAGCTTGAAAGTGGGTGATTTTGTGCGCTATAACAGCCTGAAAGGGCAGATTGTAAGCATAAACAAAAACGAGGCTACTTTGGAGTGCGAGGGGCTAAAACTGCGCGTGGCTTTGAATTTACTCAAAAAAAGCGTGGCGGGTGCTTTAAACGGCGCAAACAAGGCAAGCGTTGTGAATTTAGCAAGAGCGCAAGAAGCGAGCGTGAGCCTTGATTTGCACGGACTTAGAGCCGATGAGGCTTTGAGCGAGCTTGACAGCTTTATCTCAAACGCCTTGCTGGCTGGCTTTGATGAGGTTATCATCTATCACGGCATCGGCACGGGCAAGCTAGCATTAGTGGTAAAAGAGTTTTTGCAAGCGCACAAAAGCGTGAAAAGTTTCGCAGACGCCCCAGCTCATCAAGGCGGCTTTGGGGCTAAAATCGTAAGGTTTTGAATTGAGCTTTTTGACGAAAGAGTGAATTTTTTATTTAAATGTTATTTGATAATTTATGAATTTTTGACTATAATTACATTTTTAAGAGTTAAAATTTCAAGGATAAACGATGACACAAGAAGAGTTAGATGCTTTGATGAAAATCGGCGAAGAGCTTGAAAGCGATGATGAGCCTACGCCAAGTGCGAGCGTGGGCGATTTGAGTGCGGAGGATTTAAGCGGCGCAAATGAGCCAAATTTAAGCACAACGGCGTTGTCAAATGGCGCAAATGAGCTAGATTTGGGCGTGTCAGCCTTGCAAAAAGGCGCAAACTCCCAAAATGCCGAGAATTTAAACGAGTTAAACATAAACACACCGCCAAGCAATGAACACAAAGTCGTGCATCAGCTTGATGAGGTTACGCGAGATAGCGAAGAAAAGGCTATTGAGATGATGGATAGGCTCGAAAATATCGGTAAATTCTTTAACCACATCGAGCTTGCCCTTGAAGACATAAAAGAAAATATCAGCAAAAACCAAGCGACTTTTTCTACTCTAAATGCGAAATTTCCGCATATTCAGACATTTAAAACCGCGCTTAATGCCAGCACAAAGAGCCTTGAAGCAAGTGAAAATATCTTTAAACTCTTACAGCAAGGGCAGGACGAAGTTTTTGTCTCAATGGATGCTATGCAGTATCAAGACATTCATCGCCAAAAAATCGAAAGAGCCATCAATGTGATGCGCGCGCTCAACCGCTATATGAATTCACTCTTTGAGGGCGACATAGACGACAGCAAGCGCGTTTCATCAGCCGTGCATATCGCAGGGGACAGCACCAAAGATGTGATGAATGACGGCGACATAGAGGATTTAATCGCAAGTTTAAGAGGAAACAAATAAATTTAGGGCAAGATGATGAATTTAGCAAGCAAAAATGTGAATTTCACGGCGTTTTCAAGCACAAATTTAGCCCAAAGTGCGCTAAATTTAAAGGCACGCATTGCGCTAAACCTTGCAAAAGCCCAAATTTACATTAAATTCAACACTCAGGACAAAAGCCGTGATAACGCCTGAGATAGTCGCCCCAGCTGGTAATTTCACCAAGCTCAAAATCGCCCTAGCTTACGGAGCGGACGCTGTTTATGCGGGGGTAAATAACTTTTCCTTGCGCTCACGCACCGCGCACGAATTTGACTATGAAAGCTTTGAAAAAGCCATCATTTACGCGCATTCTTTGGGCAAAAAGGTTTTCGTTACGATAAATGGCTTTCATTTCAGCTCTCAGCTTGACGGGCTTAAAAGGCACATTTTGCGCTTAAAGGCGATGAAGCCTGATGCTTTCATCGTGGCAAGCTTGGGCGCTATGCGTTTAGCGCAAGAAAACGCGAGCGAAATTCCCCTACATATCTCCACGCAGGCAAATGTGCTCAACTTTATGGACGCTCAAATTTACAAAGAAATGGGCGCAAAACGCATAGTCATCGCCCGCGAACTTGGCTTAAAGGACGCTAAAACCATAAAAGAACATTGCGACATAGAGCTTGAAGCCTTTGTGCACGGCTCTATGTGCTTTGCTTACTCTGGGCGTTGCCTAATCAGCTCCGTGCAAAGCGGCAGAATGAGCAACCGCGGCTCTTGCGCTAATGATTGCCGCTTTTCTTACGAGCTTTATGCCAAAAACGCCGACAATGGCACGCTTTTTCGCCTTGAAGAAAACGAAAGCGGCACGCATATTTTCAACTCAAAAGACTTAAATTTAAGCTCACATATCGAAAAGATAATGAAAGAAGAGTGCATAAACGCCTTTAAAATTGAAGGGCGCACCAAAAGCGAGTATTATGTGGCTCTTACCACGCGCACCTACAAAATGGCGGTTTTAGACGCCTTGCGTGGCGAATTTAACGCGCCCAAATACGAGCAAGAAATTCACACGCTCAAAAACAGAGGCTTTACGGACGGGTATTTGGTAGCGCGAGCCTTTGAAAAGACTGACACGCAAAACTTTGCCACGAGTTTAGAAGAAGGCACGCACCAAGTTTGCGCTATCAGCGAGGACGGCGAGTTTTTCAAATGCAAGGGACAAGTGCATTTAAACACGCCTTATGAAATCCTTGCGCCCATAAATTCACGCATAAGTCCTTGCGAGAACGAAACGGGGCTTGTTTATGAAAACGAGGGGCGGTATTTTGTGGAATTTAAAAGGCTTGTAGCTAAAAACAACAAGGATTTTAGGGAAATTCACAGCGGCAATGAAAACGAAATCAAGCTGCCTGAGGCTTTGCCTGAATTTAGCTTTTTGAGAAAGGAAGTATAATGGACTTTGTAAGCATTGTAATGGGAAGTAAGAGTGATTATGAAGTGGTGAGCGAGGCTGGCAAAATTTTAGAAAAATTTGGCGTCAAATACGAACTCATCATCACTTCTGCGCACCGCAGCCCAAAAAGAACGGCTGAGTATGTCGCAAAAGCCGAGCAAAAAGGCGCAAAGCTTTTCATCGCCGCAGCTGGAATGGCGGCGCATTTAGCAGGGGCAATCGCCGCACACACCACAAAACCCGTGCTTGGCGTGCCGATGAGTGGGACAAACCTTGCAAGTATGGACTCGCTTTTTTCTACCGTGCAAATGCCGCGTGGCATTCCTGTGGCGACTTTGGCGATAGGCAAGGCAGGTGCTGTAAATGCGGCGTATTTGGCGGTGCAAATTTTGGCTTTAAATGATGAAAATTTAGCCCTTGCCTTGCAAAAAGACAGACAAGCGCAAGAAAATCAACTCATAGCGGACTCAAAAAGCGTAGAAGTGCTACTATAAAGGGGAAAAAATGCAAACATATTTAGAGATAGGCGAATTTTGCAAGCTCGTGCATTTGAGCGAAGATGTCGTCAAAGGAATGATGGCAAATGGAGCGTTGAATTTCAAGGACGAGGACGGCAAAATCTATATCGAGGCAAATCAAGGCACTTTCAGTGTCGTGCCAAAGGGCAGTAGCGAGGCTACACCTATCAGCAGCATAAGTTTAGCTGGGGAAAGCTTTGTCGAAAAGACCATAGGCACGATTTTAAACCTACACGAAAAGGTGCTAGATGCCAAAGATGAGACACTAGAAACACTCAAAAACGAAAACAAATTCCTCAAAGATGTGCTTTACTCAATGCAAGAAATTTACGATGAGGACAGAAAAACCATCGACATTTTAAACGAGCAGCTGGGGCGCGCGCAAGAGGAAGTGGAGTTTTTGAAACGCAAATACAAACTTATGTGGAACAAAGCGGTGGATAATTTCACACAAGGCAAAATGAGCGCGACTATGGACGATGATATGGAAAATAGTGCATTTAGCCCAAGAAGCGAAAGGAATTCAAGCGCAAATTCTAGCTTAAATTCAGCTTTAAATTCGGGCGCGAATTCAAACGAGAATTCAAGCGCAAATTCAAACGCCACGAGCGAGAATTCAAACTCAAATTTGGGCGCAAATTCAGCCCTAAAAGCCGCCGCAAGCGCAGCCTTGCACGCTGAGACACCAAAAAGCCAAAGCGCAAATTCTAGCTCAAATTCAGGCAGCACAAACGAGAATTCAAGCGCAAATTCTGAAAATTTAAGCACGACTCAAAGCACGGCAAATTCAAACCCCACAGCAAATTCAGCCACAAATTCAAACGAGAATTTAAGCACAAATTCCACAAATCCACAAAAGGACAGCGCACAATGACTTTTTCGCAAATCATCTTAAATTTACAGCAGTTTTGGCAAAAACAAGGTTGCGTGATAATGCAGCCTTACGATATGCCAGCAGGCGCAGGCACTTTTCACCCCGCGACCTTTTTGCGAAGCCTTGATGATAAGCCTTGGGCTTGCGCTTATGTCGCCCCAAGCCGCCGCCCAAGCGATGGCAGATACGGCGAAAACCCAAACCGACTCGGCGCTTACTATCAGTTTCAAGTTCTCATCAAACCAAGCCCCGATGACATACAAACCCTTTATCTTAAAAGCCTTGAAACGCTAGGTTTTGACTTAAAAAACCACGACATTCGCTTTGTGGAGGACAACTGGGAAAGCCCGAGCCTTGGAGCGTGGGGGCTTGGCTGGGAAGTGTGGCTTGATGGTATGGAAGTTACGCAATTTACTTATTTTCAGCAAGTCGGCGGTATCGCCGTAAAGCAAGTAAGTGCCGAAATCACCTATGGTTTAGAGCGGCTGGCTATGTATTTGCAAAATGTCGATAATGTCTATGACATAGTTTGGAACGACTTTGCAGGCTCAAAGGTGCTTTATGGCGATGTCCATAAGCAAAGCGAGTTTGAGTATAGCACCTATAACTTTGAGTTAAGCTCGGTTGAAATGCTAAATCACCAGTTTGAAAACGCCTACAAAGAGTGCAAAAGCGTGCTAGAAAGAGGCTTTGCCTTGCCAGCTTATGATTATTGCTTGCTTGCGGCGCACACTTTCAACCTTTTAGACGCGCGCGGGGCGATTTCAGTTACTCAAAGGCAAGATTATATGCTTAAAATCCGCGAGCTTTCAAAAAGCTGTGCTGAAATTTACACGCAAAGCAAGTATTTACACAACGCAAACTAGCCCTTACGCTCAAACGCCGTTCATCGCCCTAGCCTTTACGCTCAAACGCCACTCATCAAGGCTAGTCCTTTGGCGCGCCCGAAATCTTTCCGCCAAAGGCTTGAATTTCTTGTCTGATTTTCTCATCTATCCTTTCTAACTCATCGGCGTTTTGACGCATTTGCTCTAAAAGGGCGTCAAATTCAAAGCCAAGCATTACAATGCGGTATAAATTTGGCTTGTGCTTGCGCCAATTATACAGCGTGCTGTTATCCACGCCCAGCAACGCCGCCTTGTCCCTTTTACTCAGCTTTTTCATCGTTTCGCTCGCCTTTTTTGCGTAAATTTTGGCGCAGTATATAGAATTTGTGCTTATAAAAAAACTTTTGAAATATACTACTATTTTTTAAAAAATAATTGTATATTTCAGCTTTTTTTAAGGAAAGTGTGATATAATGCTAGAAAAATTTTTAGGAAAGGTGATAAATGGATACTCAGTTATACAAAAGAAGAAAGTCTCTTTTAGATAGTTATAAAAAGCAAGATGTTGAAGTCCTTAGTTGCTGGTTTGCTGATGTAGAAAATTGTGCACTTTCACTCAATGAAAAATTATGCCAAGACATATTTATGGATGAGCTTTATAAAGACGCTCTGTATATTGAATTTGGTAGAATTTCAACGCTTTTGCAAAATTTGAGTAAAGACGAACAAATTGAAAGAATTTGCGAGCTTGCTCGTCAGCATATACAAGACAATCAAAGACAAACATTTAAGATTCGTATGAATTTTGCGGCACATCCTTTATGCGAGATAATCCCAAGATTAAAACGAGTTTTGCTCGCAATCAAGGATTTTTTAAACACTGATTCAAAAATGAATTTGCGTTGTGTGCTTGAAAAATTCATACAAATAAGACGAGAAATCCAAAATTCACAAAACCCAACAAAGGATAAAAAATGAGTTACAAAAAGAATGCAGAAGTTGCCCAAAGATTTTTGGACAAAGCTGATTGGAATTATGTTATTAACTACGATCATCCTAAAAAACAAGTCAATTTTTTTTTATGATATAGGTGGTTATAGAGGTATATATAAGTCTTTTAGAAGTGTTTTGCGAGTTAATAGTAATATGTTTAAAGTTGTAACATTCTTTCCTTCATCAATTCAAAATAGCAATATTGTTGAAATTGTGGAATTCGCTACAAGAGCAAATGGGCAACTTAGTTATGGTGCTTTCAAGGTAGATTTTGATTTCAAAGAAATTTATTTTGATATAGCTTTTCCTATTACAATTATAAATGGAGAAATTGATGAATTAGATGAAATACTTCATTTTGATTTTCTGCTCTCTTGCGGTGCTAAGATGTTTGATTCTTACTCGTATGGTTTTGCTAAAATTATTATGGGAGAACTTACGCCTGCGAGAGCTATAATATACTCAAACGAGATGGATGGATTGACTAAATAATCTTTAAGAAAGGTGGCAAAATGATTAAAAGATTTAAGAGTAAAACCAAATCTTTGTGTTTGATGGCAATGACATTGTAGGGGTTGAATTTTCAAATGCTGAAGGTGCAGAGATTGCTGGTGCCAATACTGCTTCTAATTTGGTAGTA
>OQVS01000498.1_pt1 | contig 26815 bp, 45 predicted proteins | sample 1691601 | NCBI WGS metagenome assembly OQVS01 (sample SAMN03418268, study PRJEB22391) | human gut metagenome | biome: human-gut; feature: organic feature; material: feces | host: Homo sapiens | place: Tanzania | collected 2013-01 | reverse complement strand
CATCATCGGCTTCGAATCTGTAGAAGCAGATATTGTCTCTCAGCTCTGCACGCTTCCGCAAGTTCGAAATGCTGACCGGTGATGTGTTTCATTGCGTGTTGGTATGCTGATCGGGCCTGATCGTCATCGAGGTCTTCATCTATATATACACTATATCCGTCATCCTCACTGTTCGGCACGACCATTTCGTGGACAGTGCCAGGAAGCGAAACACGATAAACGTATACATTTGCCATCAATCATCTATCCCTTTTAATCTTTTCAACAGGTCGGCAGCCATCTGGAGGTCTTTCGGATCGGAGTCGCGGGCAGCATCGAACAGGATGCGCAAGTCGTGATTCTCGAATAATTCCTGTGCAAGCTTCGCCGTCTCGGGGTTGGTATAGTATCCCTCGGAATCGGCATCGTCATCTTTCCAACCCATAATGTATTGAGGCGTGCAACCATATATTTTTGCATACTGCTCAATTATGTCATATGGAATATTCTCAATGTGTAAGTACATTATAATTGTATATTACATAAAATGCAAATTATTTTGAGCAAAATGCAAAAACATGCTTGCATAACATGCAAAGCAGTGCTATTATACTTGCATGCGGTACAAGTTCCGCGAAGTGAAGGTTTCGTTTTAAAAAGGAGGATAATTTGTATAAGGTGGACACGAAGGCGCTTCAGAAAGCTATGATCGATGCGGACATCAAAACCATCGAACAGCTGTCTGAGTTAACGGGAGTAAATAGAAATACGCTCTCTGATATAATCAATGGTAAAATTTTCCCATCCAGTATGGTTATGTCAAAACTTGCATCCTGTTTAAAACTCACAAGTGAGGACGCTGGACGAATTTTTTTTACTCCAAAACTTGCATAATGTGCAAGAATGCGGGAGGTAAATATGGGCAAACTCAATAGGCACGACAATTTCGAACAGTCTCTTAGAGTTCACGGCGTAAAGATGGGGCTGAACAGCATCGGCGCAATCGGTGAGCATCTGGGGTATATCCCTCAGACGTTCCGGAAGAAAGTGCACACGTTGTATTTCACGTTTCCGGAGCTGGTACAGCTTTTTAAGGTATTGCGCTATACGGATGAAGAGATTGCGGAGGTGATGACATGACGAGAACCGAAGAACTGGAAGCATGGGCACGAACTCAGAATCGAATCACTAACGGGTACATCCGGAAGCGATTCGGTGTGGATGAGGAAATAGCTCAGGACTATTACGACTATTTGAAACAGGTCGGAATCATCGGAAGTATGGGCTATGTGAACAAGGAGGCAAGGACATGAAACATTTATGGGTAAAAGCGAGTACAGAAGTATTCGAGGATGGTGGCAAGAGCATCCAATACACATGCGAAGACTTCCCTGGCGTTTCCGTATACAGCAATACGCAATTCATGCCTCATACATGGGACAACGGAGGATGGATGTATCACGGCTATTACGTAGAAACTTCAGGGAGATTTAGAAAAGACTTCAGAACACTCAAGGAAGCAAAGGCATTTGTAGAGAACGGAGGACTGGAAAATGCGAATCGGGGTTGATGTGACACTGAACCAGAGAGATCTGCAGCGCCTGCGCCGGCTCGATCGAAAGATTGACAAGCTGCAGCGGAAGGCAGAGCGGGCCGTGAAGGGTGTCGGTGACTTCATCGGTATGACGATGGCCGGTATTGGTGTGGTCACGTTCGTGCTGGCCGTGATCTCCGCGGATGGAGTTCCGACCGAAATGCTTAACGGCTGGGTGTTCGTCACGCTGATCGGGATGCTGATCGGAGTCGGCGGGTGCTGGTTGCTTGGATGGATGAGGGAATAGGAGGTTGATATGTTGGTGAAATCGAAAGAGCTAATAAGAATTCGGGCGGAAATCGATGACGCTTGTGATGATGTGTATAGCGACGTTCTTCACTTCAGAGAAAAAGGCGAGATAAATAACCAGCTGATTGCGCGAATGGCACATTCACATTTATTGAGCGCGTATCTGACGCTTTTGAATGCTATCGAACTGATCGAGGAACTGGAGGATAGAGAATGACAGATGAAACCAGAAAGCGCCTTCCTGGCATCATCGAGCGAATCGATGAGCTTCGGGATGAAGTGGAGAAGATTCATGAAGCCGAGGTGAATGAGTGCCAGGAGAGGCGCGAGGAGATGGACCGTGTGGCGCGGCTCGACGCAGCCAACAAGGCCGAACAGCTTTATGGTGCTTATGTATCACTCGATGATGCGTCGAGACTTTTAGCGAACTTTTAGGAGGTAACGAATGGCAAAAGACATTTATGACAGACTCGATGAAGATATGGACCGCATGGAGCTGATGGGCCGTGTGAAGGCGACTGTCGCATATCTCACGGACTTTGGGCGGGATTACGATATGGAACCAACGCGGGCAATGCGGGCCATTCTCAGAGGGGCAGAAATGAATGACCTGTATGGCCGTGTGTGTGCTCTGATCGGATATATCGCCGGAGACATCTGCCCGACAGAACATGAGAAGCTCGTTTTTGAGATGGTCACAGGTGAGAAGTTTGAGAGAACAGAAAAGCCCGAAGATGCGGGAACATCAACGGGCTCAGGTTTCGGAATAATGACCAACAGAATTCCGTCTCCAGTATAACACAGGAGGTTAGAAAATGATTCACGTTTTAGACGAATCCGAATGGTACGGCGACCGTACACGGATCTATTACGCCGATACCGTTCAGGAATTTACCGATAGCCGGTTCGGCGGGCTTCCGACGAAGGATGCCAGGAATAACGTTTATGAGGACTACTTAGAGAGCTACACGAAGGACGACCGCGGCGGGGTCCGCTTCACAGTGGTCAGTCCGTCCGTGAGATAGGAGGGAGATATGTCAAAAATCATCGCCGTTATGGGTGAGTCCGGTGCTGGTAAGACAACCAGCATGCGGAACCTCGACCCGAAGACAACCATGTACATCGATTGCGATAAGAAGGGGCTCAGCTGGAAGGGCTGGCGCGAGCAGTACAACAAGGAAAACAAGAACTATATCGTTTCGGATGATCCTGACTATGTTCTGAAGATGGTTCAGATGGTCAGCAATTCGCCGGACTTCCAGCATATCAAGGTCGTCATCATCGACACGCTCAACGGCCTCATGGTCGCGGATGAGATGCGCCGGATGAAGGAAAAGGGCTATGACAAGTGGCAGGATCTGGCGGCCAGCGTGTACAACCTCGTAGACAAGGCGCTGACCTTCCGCGACGACCTGACCATCATCTTCACGGCCCACACGCAGACCGATCGGGAAGACAGTGGCTATATGTTCACGCATATCAAGACATCCGGCAAGAAGCTCGACAAGATCGTGCTCGAAAGTAAGTTCCCTGTCGTTCTTCTCGCGAAGGTCATGGACGGAGCTTATAAGTTCGAGACGAAGGCTGATAACTCGACGGCCAAGGTGCCAATGGGTGCCATCGAGGAGCAGTATATCGACAACGATATCACGAAAGTGATTGATGCGTTAAAAGACTATTAAACCAGAGGAGAAGAACACATGATTAGAAGATTCAATGATTACGAGACAACACAGAGCTATGGCACCTTCGAGCAGCTGCCGAAGGGGGCCTATGAGCTTGTGGTTATGGGGGTACAGGTAGAGCAGAACAACAATGGCCAGTATCTGAAGATCGCTTGTGATGTTGCGAAGGGCCCACACATCGGATTCTTCCGGAACGACTACGACAACCAGCAGAGAGAAGACAAGAAGTGGCACTGTAATTATTTGCTCAACATTCCGAAGGATGACGGCACAGAACAGGACGGATGGACGAAGCGCCGTTTCAAGACCGTCATGGAAGCCTTCGAGGATTCCAATGGTAGTTATCGCTGGAACTGGGATGAGCAGACCTTAAAGGGCAAGCGGATCGGCGGCCTGTTCAACCTCCGGGAGTATCAGGACAAGAATGGCGCGTCAAACTGGAGCACGAACCTCGCGCAGCTCGTCAATGTGAAGTGCATCGAAGACGGCACCTATAAGATGCCGGCGGATAAGCCTCTGAAGAATTCAAACGGTGGATCTCGCCCATCTGCAGACAGCTTCGTGAACTCTGGCACCGACAACGCGGAATTTAATCCGTTTGCGTGATGGATATCTTCGACCAGAAGGAAGTCTTAAAACATTTTAGTGTGCTGGTTGATACTCGAGAACAGCCGTCGAAGCGGGCCGATAAGCGTTATGAGGCTTTCGGCTCGCCTTATGAACGGGCCAAGCTCGATTGTGGAGACTATACCTATAATGCGATCCTGCCGGACGGGTCCGCGATTCACGATCCGACGAAGAACGTGATCCCGCTGGTAGCGGTCGAGCGGAAGATGTCACTGGATGAGCTGGCGCAATGCTTCACGCACGATCGGCAGCGTTTCAAGCGTGAGTTCGAGCGAGCGCAGGCACACGGATGCCGGATCTATCTGCTCTGTGAAAACGCCACGTGGGAGAATCTGATAAACGGAAAGTACCGGAGCAGATTCAACCCGAAGGCGTTTATTGCGTCCATCATCGCCTGGCAGATCCGTTATGATATGCAGCTGCTATTCTGCAAAGAAGAGACTTCCGGCGCACTGATAAAAGAAATCCTGTATAGAGACTTAAAGGAGCGGCTGGAAAATGGAGAATTTGGATAAAGGATACATTAAGCTATACCGTTCCGTACGTGATAACTGGATATGGGATGCAGGACCCTATGACAGGGCTCATGCATGGATTGACATTCTGTTATCGGCGAGTCATTGCGATACGAAAATGTTGTTTAATGGCAATTTGATAACGGTCAAGCGTGGGTCTTTCATTACCAGCATAAGGAAATTAGCAGCTCGATGGGGATGGAGCCTTGAAAAGACGATGAAATTCCTAAATGAGCTGGAAAAGGACGGAATGATAGCCAAAGAAAGCAACAGTTTCCGAACACTCTTAACCGTTGAAAAATATAGCATTTATCAGGATAAGCCGAACACCAAACCGAACACCAAAAAGACACGCGCCGAACACTCACCGAACACCAACCCGACACAATCAATGAATTATAAAGGAATTCAAAAGAATGAGAAAGAATATAAGGGTCCTTCGGACGGCACGGCTTCAGCTGAATCGGACGATGACGATGAAGGGTGGATGAGCCCGGACGAAGCCAGGGCGGAGTATGAAAGGATGAAGCAGAATGAAAAGCATGTATGAGTTCGCAAGGGATGATGCTTTTCGGTTTGCGAATTCCGTCGGGGCGAAGACGCGGGTCAGAGGGGACGAATTACAGTTTGTGGATTGCCCGTATTGTCACGGAGCGAGCAGAGGGGACAAGAATACGTTCTCGATCAATCTCGATAACGGAACCTTTAACTGTATGCGGGCATCGTGCGGAGCCCATGGCAACATGATCACCCTTTCGAAGGACTTCGATTTCTCGCTGGGAGACGAAGCAGATGAATACTTCCGAGGCCTGAAGCAGTACAAGCGACTCGCACAGACAAAGGTCGATTCGAAGCCGGTCGCCATCCAGTACCTCGAGCGCCGAGGCATCCCGGAAGCCGTAACGAAGCAGTATGAGATTACGGCGAAGGGTGACAGCACTTCAATCATCGCGTTTCCGTTCAGAGACGACAAGGGAAAGCTCCAGTTTGTCAAATATCGGAATATAAGCTTCCAGAAGGGCGATAAAGGCGCTAAAGAGTGGTGCGAGGAGAATTGTAGGCCTATCTTGTTTGGGATGAATCTGTGCGATTCTGAGGCCTCTAGGACGCTTGTTATGACGGAAGGGCAGATTGATTCGCTGAGCTGTACGGCGGCAGGCATAAAGAATGCCGTATCGGTGCCGACTGGTAAGAACGGATTCACCTGGGTGAGGTACTGTTGGGATTTCCTCGGGAAGTTCGAAGCGCTCATCATCTTCGGAGACCATGAGCGCGACGAAATCACGCTTCTGGAAGAAATGAAGGTCCGATTTCACGGAACTGTGAAGCATGTACGAGCGGAGGACTATCGCGACTGTAAAGACGCGAATGAGATCCTGCAGAAGTACGGACCGGAACAGATCCGGAAGTGCATCGAGAACGCCATACCGGTGCCGGTGGAGCTCGTCCAGGACATGGCCGATGTGGTGGATGAAGATCCGTTTAAGGTGGAAAAGCTGGCCACCGGTATCAAGGAGCTGGATGCCAGACTTCACGGAGGTCTTCCGTTCGGTAACGTTCATGTCGTCGGCGGAAAGCGTGGCGATGGTAAATCGACCTTCGGCAGCCAGCTGATCGCGTCAGCACTGAAGCAGAAACAGCCGTGCTTCGTTTATTCCGGTGAGCTCCAGAAGGGCAATGTTAAATCATGGCTCGACTCACAGATCGCGGGGCCTAGAAACGTCATCGTGAACAAGGAAGCGGACGGCAGCATTAAAAACTGGTTCGTGTCGAAGAACAATCGGGCCATCATCAGTGAGTGGTACAGAGGCCGGTGCTTCATCTATGACGGTGATCAGATCAAAGAGGATGAGCGCGAAGATCTTCTTAAGACGGTCGAAAGTGTCATCCAGCAGAACGGTGTTCGTGTGGTCCTGCTCGATAACCTGATGACCGCGCTCGACCTAACCACACAGCAGAACACGGACAAGTACGAACGGCAAAGCTATTTCGTGAAACGGCTCGCCAGCATTGCCCGACGCTATAACGCCTGCATCATCCTGGTGGCGCACCGCCGAAAGAGCAGCGGATTCGATAGCCCTGACTCGAACGACGAAATCAGCGGATCAGGAGACATTACCAACCTCGCGGGCGTGGTGCTCAGCTATGACCGGCTCAGCAAGCACGATTTAGACGAATTCAGAGGAACAGACAAGGATAGGAAGCTCATCATCGCGAAAGAGCGTTTATTCGGAAACGTGGATTTTAACGGCATCATCCTGCATTACGAGATGCTGTCGAAGCGGATCTATGGCGATGGTGATGATGAAGCAGAAGATTACGGATGGGATTTCACCGGTACGGCAGACACGCCGGACGATGATTATAACCCGTTCGAGGATGGAGGATATAGTGATTAACTTAAAGCCAATTCCCAATCGAGATGTGCAGGCTATTTCAGCAGCATGTTTCGAGTGGTGGAAGCGGTACAACAAGCTGTCGAACGCGGATCCAGACAAGGGCCGGCACTTTACGGAAGCTGTATGGTCAGAAATCTGCGGATATACGGACGACAGCGGAGTGTGCCACAAGGGGACCTTCGATGAGGTCTATGACAAATACCCGTGCGAGTTCACCAGCAACATGCTCGGCGTGTTCCTGGAAGAGCTGCAAGCCAGAGATCGCGGCAGCTATCACGCGATCGACTACGAAACGGACAGCGCATTTACGCGGGCGCTGAACCGGATCAACTACAGGAGGAATGTGAATGAAATCTACAGTCTTTAGAGGTGAAACGGATGCTTGATTTATTGGGCCTGTTGCCGGTGCTGACGTTCATCGTGCTGGTGGTATGGCTGCTTTATACATTGTGAGGTAAGTGATGGGAACGAGAAAGGTAAAGTGTGAGCTTTACAATGACAGTATGCAGAACTGGAAGGGCTACCCGATCCAGAAAGCGCAGCTGATCATTGCAGATGTGCCGTATAACGTTGGCCGGAACTTCTACGGAAGCAATCCAACATGGTACATCGGGGGAGACAATAAGAACGGCGAAAGTAAGCTCGCCGGTAAGCCAGGCTTTGCAAGCGATTTTAATTTTAACCTGTATGAGTACTTTCATTTCTGTTCACAGCTCTTAAAAAAGGAGCCTAAGAGCGGATGGAAGTCAGCAAGAGGACGCTCGAGTGATGCACCGTGCATGATTGTGTTCTGCTCATTCGAACAGACCTCCACGCTGATCCAGGCGGCGAAGAAGCACGGCTTCGTGAACTACATCCCGCTGGTATTCGTGAAGGACTACAGCCCGCAGGTGCTGAAGGCCAACATGCGGATCGTCGGCGCGACGGAATACGCGCTTGTGTTCTACAAGGACAAGCTGCCGAAGTTCCGGAACGGGGTGCAGATCGGCGAGGATGGGAAGAATATCCGCGGAACCGGCCACATGGTTTTTAACTGGTTTTCGTGGGAACGCGACAACAAGGACATCCCGAAGATCCACCCAGCACAGAAGCCGGTCAAGGTCCTGAAGCAGCTGATCGAGGTCTTTACTGATCCGGGCGATGTCGTCATTGACCCTTGTTTCGGAAGCGGATCCACAGCACGGGCATGCATGGAGCTGGGGCGCTCGTTCTACGGCTTCGAAATCAATCACGATTTCTATAACAGAGCCGTGAACGAGATGTGTAAGTTGCCGGAAACGAATCAGATCGACATGAATGAATATATGGAGGCGATGGCATGATTAAAGAGATCGGAGAAGCGGCCATGCTGGAGATGCTGGCCGAGGAGCTCGTTGAATGTGCTCATGAGGTCCTGAAGCTGGCACGGATCAAGCGTGGTGAGAACCCGACACCGAAGACCGAGAAGGAGGTCAGGGCATCGCTTCGGGAGGAGTGGAGCGATGTTATTCAGTGCTCGAAAGAGCTTAACTTAGATGTTGATTGGAATCAGATCGAGATGAAACGGCAGCGCTTCGAACAGAGATGGAAGGAGGCACAGAATGAAATACCGGATTGAATTAACCGACATGCAGCTTAATGCAGTACTTCGGGCCGTCAACCTTATGATGCGGACCGGGATTGGCCAGACGGACGATCTGACCGAATGGCTCGTAATGATGGGAGACACTATCAAGTTCGATACCAGCACGGAACAGGGCAAGCGGGTATTTGAGAACTACTATCATACACGCGAGGCGATCAGGCCTGTGCTCGATGGTGTGATGCGTGGCTGCTGGCAATATTCCAGCACCATGAAATCTATCACAGTGCTGGAGCTGGAAACCGTTTATGATGTGCTACGGCATCAGGAATGGTTGGATGCTCCGACAAAATTAGATTGGGATGTGCGAGGCCGTGAGCCAATGCAGTGGGGCAACGAGCCGATCCCGAAGATTGAGAGGGTGGAATGATGAGCGATAAAAGAAACTACGGATTCAAAAACAGCAATTCAAAAGACGGAACGAAGTCAACAATGATTTATAGAGCTCAGGCGGAAAGGCTGGTTGCGTACTGTAAATTGAAGAATCTAAATGTGACGCATTATGTGAACGAGTGTATCGACCGGTGTCTCATTGAAGACTACACGAAGACACTGCAGGATATGTCAAAGGACGATTTGATTGAAATGATCAAAAAGAACGGAAATATCAAGCTTTAATCATGAGAATCCAATTCGGTGACGCCAACAAAATGGTAGGAGGTGGATGATGAGAGACCCTATTGATCATATCGCAACTAATGTAGCACTGATATGCGCTCTTCTTCTAGCAGACGAAGACGAGGACGAGGACGAGGTGGACGAATGACCATTTTCGTGAGGTCACGAAATTGATAGGAGGTAGACGATGAGTCTTAGCAGAAAATATCGCCGGGCCATGGAGCGGAAACTTTTGAAAGACCGCGATCCGATGGCGGAAATCAAGCGCGCATCCTCCGAGGTATATGAACGGCTGCATGATCGGGCCGTCGATAAAGATACGCATGATCTGGTTTCGGCCATGTACTACTTGATCGGCCTGGCACTCAAGCAGGAATACGGTTTCGGAGCGACGCGCGTCATGCGAGTCTATCAAAACATCGATAACCAGCTCGAGAAGTGGCAAAGCGGAGAACTGAAAAGTACGGACTTCCGGAAGATGGCCATGGACGAACTCGGCATTGATTTACAGATACAGTGAGGTAGCGATGGCGAAGAAGCGAAAGAAAACAAGGGCAGAAGCGAAGAAAATCAAGAACATGATCATGGAGAAGCTCGCAGATCCTGGCAAGGACACAAGCGAGATCGCCCAGGAAATCGGTCGGAGACCACCGTATATGTATACGGAACTCTGTCCTGATCCGAACTACAGACCATGACACCGGAGGCATGAATGAGCGCAAAAGAATATCTAATGCAGATCCGACGACTGAGCGACCTAATCGCATCCAACAAGCGGAGGATTGAAGAATTAGAATTAAATATTGGCGGTATCAGAGCAATAGACTATTCTGGTGATAAAGTTCAGACATCGCCGAATGATGTAATGGCTGACAGCATTGCGAGGCTGGTAGATCTACAGCAGGACGTAATAGCTCAGACCGTCGAGCTTCAGAACAAGAAGGACGCGATGATGAGCAAAATCAGACACCTTGATGATTTGAGATATGTCAATCTACTTACGTATAGATACATTGATTGTCTTCGTTGGGAGCAGATCGCAGTCAACATGAACGAGACTATGCGCCATATATTCCGAATTCATGGGAAGGCACTTGCTGAATTCGAGCGGGCTAATGGCGATGCATTGAAAATGTCATAACATGTCATATGGTTAAATGATATAATAGTATGGTCGAAGAAGGGGATGAGGGAAACCTTATCCTCTTTTTTGATACCTCTCTCTTGTTGCTAAATAGTTGCTTGAGCAGTTTATCTGCTCAGCACAACCGGATGAGAGTATAAAGCCGGTATATAAATACTCTAGGCGGGTCGAAATGATCCGCCATTTTTATTAGCTGTTACCTACTTTTAGATGCTCCGGGGCTTTCCTCCTATCACCCGGAGTATATGGATCATAGGCCGGTGCCTCGCCCACTTGCCAGGGCGCGCGGTTCGACTCCGCCTTGATCTATTTAGGAGATGTCATGACAAACCCACGTTATTCTAACGGAAACCTGAGACGGAAGCACAGGGCAAGATTCAAAGCCATGGGCCTTCCCTGTGGCATCTGTAAGGGTCGCCTGGGTGAAATCCATTATGATGAGCCGAGTGATGCGAAACATCCGCTTTCCTTCGTGATCGATGAGATCAAGCCGGTATCACGCTGGCAGGAGTTCGGTTATTCATCACCGGAGGCAGCTGCGAAGGACTGGAACAACCTGCAGCCAGCTCATTATTACTGTAATGCGCTTAAAAGCAACCATGTAGACGGCGAAAAGACGGCCCCTGTGCGTCCGATCAAGATGAAACCTATTCAAGACGGCGATTGGTAGCGAGCTGAGCCGCTCGAGGGTGGGGGGATGCCCCTCCGGGGGGCGGTTGGCTCTCCCCCACAGCCTAGCGCCGATTTACACACAGGCATTTTTTAGAAGGCCGGGGGGTATATGGACAGATTGGAAAAACTGAAGGCGCTGGAGAGTGATCTAGTGGATCAAATGAAGGCAGCGGATAGTAAAAGCTACGCGGCATTAGCGAAGCAATATCGAGAAACATTAAAAGAAATCGATGACCTAGAAAGAGCAGGTGATTCTGATGACGAAATCGGCGAGATCCTCGCGGAGCGAAAAGCTGATGGGAAGTCAGGAGCCGTCCGTTAGGGTCGCACCGGAATACATGGAGACGGATGGAGGGGATGCGGTCAAGGTTCTGAGGGCTGGCCACCTGTATCCCGATCCGTGGCAAGAAAACGTGCTGATGGACTGGATGGCTCGGGATGGAAATGACTGGGCGGCTCCATCATGTGGCTTATCCGTTCCGCGACAGAATGGAAAAACGTTGAATACATCCGGTCGTATTGCAGCCGGCATGATTCTATATAACGAGTGGGTGATTTATACGGCCCACCTGCAGAAAACAGCGACAGAGACCTTTATGGAGCTTCGTGGGCTGTTTGAATCAAGAGGACTCGTAAAACAGATAAAGGAAATTAAGGCAGCACTTGGACGTGAGCAGATTATCCTGAAGAACGGCGGGCGCTGCGTTTTTGTTGCCAGGACGCGAAACGGAGGCCGTGGACTTCACGGAGATCTGTTAGTGTTCGATGAGGCGCAGGAACTTACTCCGGAGCAACAGGCTTCGTTTCTCCCGGCACTTGCAGCCAGCAGAAACCCGCAGACGATTTATCTCGGAACGCCACCGGATGAGAATAGTGATGGTGGAGTATTTCGGAAGCTTCGGCAGAAGGCACTTGATGGTGAGACTGAAAAAGCTGCATGGTCAGAATTCTCGGTGCCGGAAATCGGCGATGTTTCTGATAAACAGAGATGGGCAGCCACGAATCCGGCATTAGGTCGACGGATACGACTCAGCACGATCGAATCCGAGTTCGAGCAGATGGATCAGGACACATTCGCACGGGAGCGTCTCGGATGGTGGTCTCCAGTGTATGAAGAGAGAATCGACTATGCCATCCCGAAAGATGTTTGGGATGCATGCAAGTCAGATCTTCCGAAGCCGGAAGGTAAGACGGCGTTCGGCGTGAAGTTTTCCGTCGATGGTTCAGAAGTATCGCTGTGCGGTGCTGTTATTCCGAAGGATGGACCGGCGCGGATTTCCTTCATTGATCGGAAATCAACGGCGGCTGGTATGAACTGGCTGGCGGACTGGCTGAATGAAAGATATGAAAAAGCATCATGTGTCGTTATCGACGGAAGAAACGGCGTGGATGTGCTGATCGATAAGATATCCGGCGTATGGAAGGCGAAGAACTCCATCATCCGGCCATCATCGAAGGATGTGATCAGCGCCACGAGCGAGCTCGTTAATAATCTGAATGAGCAAACAGTTACCTGGTTCTCTTTACAGGAAGGACTAAGAGATAGCGCATTGAGCTCGGTGAAGCGTCCGATCGGCGGCGGATGGGGCTTCGGCGGGGATGATTCGACACCGATCGAAGCGGCATCGCTTGCGCTCTGGGGCGCGAAGACATCGAAGAGAAACCCGAATAGAAAAATGAGGATTGGTTAATGTCTAATTTAAGTATTGCAGCGGGCTCTGTGAAAGGGCTTAAGCCTGAAGACCAGAATAAGCTTGCGGATCTGGTGAGTGTGCTGAACTTTCATCAGGTGAAAAATGGAGAGAAATCAAAATACTATGAGGGTCATGTACCTCTGTCCGAGGTGAATCTAGGTATCGCGCTCCCGAAGGAGCTGATGGGACTCGAAATCGGATGCGAGTGGGGTGCGAAGTGCGTCGATGTACTTGCCAGCAGATCTATGTTCGATGGCTTCGTAGGTACAGACGGAAATGATGCGACTGCGATGATGGAAATCGTAGAGCGCAATAATCTGATTTTCGAGTACATGAAGGCCTGCCGTGATGAGCTTAAATTCGGCTGCACATTTGCAACATTAAGCGCAGACGACGAACAGCACTGCCGGATCCGCTTCCACTCTCCGCAGACAGCTTCGGCATTATGGGACGGAGCGAAGGGGCGAATCGACTGCGGCCTGGCCATCATCGACACCGAGCGGGATGACACCAACAAGATGTGGATGCCGTCGCTGCTCAATATGTATACGGAGACGGATCTAATTGAACTCCAGAAGATTCAGGGCATTTGGTTCGCAACCTATCACCCGCATCGCATGGGTCGGCCTCTGATGGAGCCGATGATCTGGAATTCGACATCGAAGAAGCCATTCGGTCGGTCTCGTATCAAAGAGCCGGTTCGGAGATTAATCCAGGGATATGTTCGGACGGTGGCCAATGCGACCATTGGGCTCGAGTTTGCCACCTCACCGCAGAAGTACATTCTTGGTCTTACAGATGACCAGTACGATGTGGTGATCAGTGACAAGTTCAAGCAGTATGTCGGGTCTATCCTGGCTGCTACGACGAACCAGGACACCGGAGAAAATCCGACCGTCGGGCAGTTCCAGCAGGGCACCATCGAGCCGCATGTATCGATGATTCGATTACTGGCCACGCAGTTCAGTGCTGCGACCGGCTTATCTGTCACCGATACCGGCGTAATCAACGATGCGAATCCGACATCTTCGGATGCGATCCTCGCACAGTCTCAGACGCTGATAACGCTTGCCGAGCAGCTGAATGCCGGTAATGCCTCGGCACTCAAGACCATCGCACTGATGGCGGAAGCAATCGAGGCCAATAAGTCGTTCGATGAGCTCGATGAATCCGAAAAGGACATCATCGCGCATTTCAAGAACCCGGCAATGCCGTCCGTTGCAGTAACCGCAGATGCAGCCCTCAAGATTGCATCCGCACGACAGAACTTCGCCGGCACGGATACCTTCCTCGAGATGATCGGATTCGACCAGGCGGATATTCGCCGGATCAAGTCCCAGGAACAGCGGGTTAGAGGGCAGAAGATTCTAAGTGAGGAGCTTAGCGATGAAGATAACGAGTGATCAGTGGACCAACTATATCAAGAAGCTGTCAGCATTAAACAGTCGAGGGAGTGAGCTCGTTCAGGACTGGATTGATAAGCATGGCACGGAAGATGTAGATGCACTGATTGATTACTGCTATAAAGTTATCGCGCGGTACGGCACTGCATCGGCTGAGCTGACGGCTTCCATGTATGAGGCCATCGCACAGGCTGAAGAGGTATTTATACAGCCGGCAGAACATGCAGCCGTCGCAAGCTATGGAGATACGGCGAAGGCCGTGCAGGGCTCTTTACTTCAGTCCCCGAGTGGCCAGCTGGTAAAGCAGGCTGTCAGCAGACAGATCAAGTTGGCCAGCGCGGACACACTGGCAAAAAATGCACTCCGAGACGGCGCAGAATGGGCGTGGATTCCTTCGGGTGATACATGTCCGTTCTGCCTGATGCTCGCATCGCAGGGATGGGTAAAAGCATCCAAGAAGGCACTGAAAAACGGTCACTGTAAGCATATTCATGCGAATTGTGATTGCACGTATGCCGTCCGGTTCAGTCATGACACCGATGTGGCCGGATATGACCCTGCACGATATCTTGCGGACTACGAGGGCGCTGAGGGCAATAAGCCACGGGAGAAACTCAATGCTATGCGCCGGGAGCGCTATGAGGCCAATAAAGGCAAAATCAACGCCCAGAAGCGGGCCGCGTATGCGAAAAAACAAGATAGAATTGTCACAGGTGGTAGAAATCCATATAGTGACGAAGCTTCAAAGCATGCTGAACTTTATTACGAAGAAATACGCAAACGAAATAGTGATGTCTCTAAAATTGCGAAGAATACAGGATATTCAGAAAAAGAAATCAAAGAGATTAAAAGTTATATTTTCTATGAGAAACATGATCTTGGTAACGGAAAGGAAGAACTGTTTTATCCAGATTATATGATGGCTGAATCATGGAGACGATTACAAGAAGGTGCGCCACTTCCACATGATTTAACTTTACTGAAGCATGAAAAACTCGAAAAAGAATATATGATTAACGGATATTCGCAATATGACGCACACATTTTAGCCTCAAAGAGTTATAATTACTCTAAGGAGGCAAGAGAGTATTATGATTCAATTAAAAAACATCGAAAAGAACAGTAATACGATTCAGTGTTTGATTATTCCTGAAGATAGTAAAGAACCGGGCACTGTGAATGTTGATTTGTCAAACGATTCTTTTGAATACGCTCTGCCAGATGGATATGAGTGGTGTGAAAGCCATGTACATCATGCCGTTCGTGCACTTATAGATATGGCTAAAAGCAATTCTTTGGTGAAAGAAAAGTTAATTATGTGGTGCTGACGCAGGAGACATAAATGGCAAAGGATGACTATTATGTGATCGTTTATAAAATATTGGCATATCTTTACTGTCAGCTGAAGCAGGACCAGGCAATTGATGAACAGATGCTTGCCTATGATGGTAAGCTCTTTAAAATTAATCGAGGTTACTGGCTGTATATCTTCGAGCATATGATTAAGCAGGGCTATATAGAAGGCCTGTGCATCGAAAAAGCATGCGGAAGAGAGCCGATTATTTTAGGCTGGGATTCATGCAGGATCACGCCGGAGGGAATCGCATACCTGATAGACAATTCACTGCTTGAAAAAGCAAAACAGTTTTTAAAAGACATTAAAAGCATAACACCGTTCATTTAAGCACTCAGAAATGGGTGCTTTTTTGATACATAAATTTACGTGACGGCCACGGTAAAGGCCGGGAAAGGACCATAACATGGCTGAGAATGAGAACAAGGACAAAAATGAACCTGAGGTTAAGGAACCACAGGGCGGGCGCACGTTCACGCAGGAAGAGATGAATGCAATCATCGCCGATCGGCTGAATCGAGAGCGCTCGAAGTACGCAGATTACGACACACTGAAGACGAAGGCCGAGCAGTTCGATGCGGCACAGGAAGCCGGAAAGACAGAGCTGCAGAAGGAAACGGATCGAGCGAATGCACTGCAGGCGAAACTTGATGCGATGAATAAGGCCACGGAGCTCAGGAATATCAGGGAGAAGGTTTCTAAGGATACCGGAGTCCCGACCGATCTGTTATCCGGAGACACAGAAGAAGCATGTTCGGATCAGGCAAAGGCCATTCTGGCATTTGCGAAGACCGGAAACTATCCGAAGGTCAAGGATGGCGGTGAGACTCATCCGCCGGTTATGACGAAGGACGAGATTCTTGCGATCAAGGATGAGCGCAAGAGAATCAAGGCAATCGAAGATAACATCGATTTATTCAAATAAGGAGTATTTTTATGGCAGATTACGCAATCCAGGCGCATGCGCAGGATATTAATTTCGTAGCGAAGTTTGAAACAGATCTTCATAACCTTCTCGCTGTTCTCAGCAAGGAGAATGTTGAGGTCATGGCACCGGGCACCGCGCTCAAGACGTATAAGACTTCCGGAACACTCTCGGCGGAGACTGTTGCCGAGAAGGCACTTATTCCGGATTCCGGTATCACGGTAGACGATGGCACGCTCGTAGAGCTCGTATATAGCAAGTATAGAAACATGGTCGGCATCGAGTCCGTCGGTAAGAAGGGCTATTTTGTCGCCGTTGGTGGTGCCAACACCGCCCTGCTCAAGCAGATCCAGGCGGCCGTTCGTAAGACGATCTTTGATGGTCTCGCTGTCGGAACCGGTAAGGATACGGCTGCAACTTTTCAGATGAAGGTTGCGAAGGCAGCTGCATACGTTTCCAAGAAGTTCGAGGATGAGGCGCACACTCCGGTGTTCTTCGCATCTCCGGATGATGTTTATGGCTACCTCGGCGAACATAACGTAACGCTCGAGCAGAATTTCGGTCTCTCTTACCTCCAGAACTTCATGGGCATCGGTAACGTGATCGTAGATTCGAACGTGAAGGCCGGCACCGTATACGGTACTGCGACCGAGAACCTCAACATCGTGGCCGCGGACATCAAGGCGATCCCAGGCATGGAGCTTACTACCGACGAGTCCGGTATCATCGCCGTTCACAACAGCGCGAAGTATGAGAATGCAGCGCTCGAGACCGTTGCTTATACCGGCCTCAAGGTATATCCGGTTTATGCGGATCGTATCGTCGCTGTCACTACCGCGGGCTGATGAGAGTCGTCGCAAACATTCCGTTTGACGATTTAATCGAGGGCGTTCATCGGGAAACCGGTGAGCGCTTTTCGTGTGAAGCGGACAGAGCGGAATATCTTAGAAAATGCGCGATTGTGGAGATCCTCGGCGAAGACTCGGAGCCGGAGAAGCCAGCAAGAGCGAGAAGCAGAGCACAGAAGAGGTAAAGGATGGCATACGCAACTATCGAAAATATTCAGGCGCGGATTTTAAGAGTGCTGAGCTCTGAGGAAATATCTGTTGCGACTGCATTGGCGGATAGTGCGGCGGTCTATATCGATGCCTATAACAAAAATGCAAGCGAGGATGCGAAGCGCGAGGTCACGATCAATATGGTGGTGCGTGCTGCCGGAAGCAATGACGGGAGCAACATCCCGATCGGAGCGACGCAGGGGTCTGTCGGTGCGATGGGCTACACGCAGTCGTGGACCTTCGGAAGTGGTTCCACCGGTGAGCTCTATCTTAGCAAGATGGATAAGAAGCTGCTCGGTGTTTCGAACAAGATCGGATCGTACAGTCCGCTGGAAGGGTTATGAAATGATTAAGGGAATTACGGTTAGGCTGCATGAGAAGACGCGGATCGGCGTCGATGAGTTCAATGCTCCGGTCTATCAGGAGAATGAAATCGAGGTTGATAACGTGCTGGTGGGTGAGCCATCAGAGGAAGAAATAAAGAGTGCGCTCGAGCTCTATGGTTCCCGAATCGTTTATATGCTGGCGGTTCCAAAGGGCGATACGCATGAATGGAAAAACGCAGATGTTGAGTTTTTCGGGCGCAGGTTCCACGTGATCGGCGACATCACACAGGGAATCGAGGAGAATATACCGCTCGCCTGGAATAAGAAGGTCAAGGTCGAGGCGTATGGTTAAATTCGAATTAAATTCTAAGGGTGTGGTTGAGCTGCTCAAATCTTCGGAGATGGATGCCGTTCTAAGTGAGAAGGCAGCAGCCATTCAAGGGCGATGTGGCGACGGGTACGAGGTAGAAACCGCCGTCGGACGCGACCGAGTGACGAAGTTTGTCAAAGCGGACGGATTCATGGCGCGTTTGGATAATTACAAGAACAATACTCTTCTGAAGGCTATGGGTGGATAGAATGATTGAAAAAATTGTACTTGATTATCTGAAAAGCAAGATGGATGTGCCGGTCGTGCTCGAGATTCCGCCGGCTCCACCGGAGAAGTTCGTTTTGATCCAGAAAACAGGGTCCTCTGTTGAGAATTTCTTATACAGTGCGACGCTTGCATTGCAGTCGTATGCAGCCAGCAAGTACGAGGCTGCCGTTTTAAATGAGCTTGTGAAGAGCTCAATGGATGCACTTCCTGCATCCGTAGATGATGTTACAAAGTCAAAATTAAATTCAGACTACGATTTCACGGACGCAACCTCGAAGCGCTATCGCTATCAGGCCGTTTATGATGTAGTCCATTACTAAGGAGGTCTATAAATGGCGAATAAAGCAGATAATGTTACGTCCGGAAAGCCTGCCGTAGCTGGTGCGATTTATCGTGCGCCACTGAGCGCAAAGGTCCCGACCGATGCGACGACAGCGCTTGATACAGCATATAAGCCGCTCGGTTATATTTCCGAGGACGGTCTTACAAATTCGAACTCTCCATCGTCTACCGACATTAAGGCATGGGGCGGAGATATCGTTTTAACTCTTCAGACAGATAAGCCGGATACGTTTAAGTTTAAGCTGATCGAGGCGCTGAATGCTGACGTGATCAAGACGATTTACGGAGAGGATAACGTTACGGTCACAAACGACAGTGGAAACACCGGCAAGGTGAAGACCATCGCGGTAAAGGCCAATTCGAAGGAAATGACCGATTCCGTTTATGTCGTTGAGATGGTGCTTCGAAAGGGCATCCTCAAGAGGCTGGTTATTCCGTGCGGAAAGATCACCGCGCTGGAGGATATCAACTATAAGGATAACGATGTTACCGGCTATGGTGTGACCGTCACCGCAACACCGGACGCAAACGGCAATACTCATTACGAGTATTTATCTATGTAAGTAAGGAAGGGTAAACGATATGTTACGTGGCAAGACATCAACCGGATTCGAGTACTTCGTGAACGATTCCGCACTCGATGACTGGGATTTACTGGAAGATCTGAACGCCGTGGATGCCGGAAACTATCAGAGGATTATTCCGGCAGCACACAAGATGCTCGGCGAACGGCAGCTTGAAAAGCTCAAACGGCACTGCATGAAAGACGGGCGTGTGACATTTTCCGCAGTTTGTAAGGAAATCGCGGAAATCATGAACTCAGAGCCGAAAGTAAAAAAATCCTGATCCTCGCCAACATGATCCAGGTGGATGAGGATGCCCTTATCTGCGATTTAGCAGAAACATATCATATTTACCGATACAGGTCGCTTCCATGTACATTGGTGGCGACCTTTTCTGTTGGACTAAGGGAAAACTCCAGGATCAAATTAAAACTCGGCGGCCTGAAGGCATCGGTCGAAACGCTGCTTCTGGCGAGAATCGTAGATAATACCGCGCTCAGCACATGGCTCAATACAAAGGACGGACTGGATGGAACGAATCGACCGGAATCTGTTTTTGACGCTATACAGAACGCTGGAGAGCGAAAAGAAAAGGATTTTATCGTCTTCCAGGATGCGGAAGACTTCGAGCGCATGCGTGCGGAGCTGCTAAGAAAGGGGCATGAATGGCAACAGAATTAGGTAAGGCATATGTCCAGATTGTTCCTTCAGCGGAAGGTATCAAGGGCTCGATCACGAAGGTGCTCGGAGGTGAGTCGGCAGAGGCTGGCACGAAGTCCGGTGAGTCGATCGGTACTTCGTTAGTCGGAAAGCTAAAGGGCATCATCGCGGCAGCTGGTATCGGGGCAGCGGTAAAGACTGCACTGGATGCCGGTGGCGCACTACAGCAGTCCTTCGGTGGTCTCGATACACTCTATGAGGAGGCATCCGGAGCGGCGAAGAAATATGCAGCGGAAGCGGCTTCGGCTGGAATCTCTGCGAATACATACGCTGAGCAGGCTGTATCGTTTGGCGCAGCACTTAAGCAGTCGTTTAAGGGCGATGTTGTGAAGGCGGCAGAAGCCGCAAACCAGGCGATTCTTGATATGGCGGATAACTCCGCAAAGATGGGTACAGACATCGGTTCGATCCAGAATGCATATCAGGGATTTGCGAAGGGCAATTTTACGATGCTCGATAACCTGAAGCTTGGTTATGGTGGCACGAAGGAAGAAATGCAGCGGCTGATCGATACGGCCAATAAGCTGAATTTGCAAAAGGGAATCATCTCAAATTATTCGATCGATAGCTTCGGTGATATAGCTGCAGCAATTCACGTTGTACAGGATGATCTAAAAATCGCAGGCGTGGCGGCAGGTGAAGCAGAAACAACTTTCACCGGCTCATTCGGCGCGATGAGGGCAGCCGCTGAAAATCTGATGGCCAACATGACACTGGGCGAGGATGTGAAGCCGGCACTTACACAGCTGGTGAAGTCGACGGGTGATTTCCTTTTCGGGAATCTGATCCCGATGGTCGGAAACCTGGTGATGGCCATCCCCGGCGTGGTCTCTGGTCTGATGACGGAAGCTATACCGCAGATGATGACATGGATTCCGTCGATGTTTGCATTTCTGAAGGGCGATACGATTTCGAGATGGCTCAGTGCCGGAACCGAGATGATCAGCAATCTGGCGAGCGGATTCTTTTCGAATCTGCCGACGATGCTCGATACCATTTCGCAGGTTCTCACAGAGGGAGTGGAGTACATCATCAAGAATGCATCTCTGTTTCTGGATTCCGGTATGCAGCTGCTCAGCAACATCGCGACCGGCTTCATGAACAACTATCCGCAGATCATGCAGGCCGTCGGGAACATGCTCGCGAATGTGATCTCGCTGATCGGCCAGAATCTTCCACAGTTCATGCAGAAGGGTGTGGAATTCATCGGCCAGATGGCGCAGGGGCTTATAAATAACCTTCCGACCATCCTGAGTGGTATCGCGGATGTGCTTGCGAGAGTGATCGCCGCGATTGCTTCGAATCTGCCGAAGTTCCTTCAGAAAGGTATCGAACTGATCGGAAAGATTGCAGCCGGTATTATCCAGGCGATTCCGACCGTAGTAGGAAAGATTCCACAGGTGATTTCGGGCATCGTGAACGCATTCGGTAAATACAACTGGGGCTCGATCGGTACGAATCTCATCAAGGGAATCGCGAAGGGTGTCACAAGCGCGGCGGGTCTGATCAAGGATGCAGCATTGTCAGCAGCCAGGAAGGCGTTCAATGCGGTGAAGGGATTCTTCGGTATCGCATCGCCGTCGAAGCTGATGGCGAACGAGGTCGGTAAATATATTCCGGCTGGTATCGCGATGGGTATCGAAAAGAACACGAAGCCGATTACCGACGCGATGCATGACATCACGGACATGACAGAAACCGCATTCGGAATGAACTCCAGTGCATTCGGTACTGGTTACAATGCGTATGCTCCAGCGTATGCCGGTGCAGCAGGGACCACCATCAATGTATACGGAGCAGAAGGCCAGAGCACACGGGAAATCGCTTATCAGGTGGCTGACATCATTAACTCGGATGTGCGAAGGAAGGGAAGCGTATGGTCGTAAAACATTATTTTTCAATCGATGGCGTACCGTGCACGAACTTCGGATTTTTCGTATCAAACACGAATCAGTTCGATACGCCTGAGCGTGATGTGTCCATCGTTGAGGTGCCAGGCCGAAACGGAACACTGAGCATCGATAACGGAAGATTTAAGAACATCACGCGAGAGTACGATGTATACGTACAGGGCGACATTCGAACGAGTATCCGCGAATTATCTGCATTCATGTCCTCCAAGAGAGGGTATCGACGCATCGAGGATACATTCGACGAACAGACCTATATGCTGGCACGTGCCTCGAGTGGTATCAAGGTCACAGACAGCGACCGAAAAGGCGCAGCGTTCACAATCTCGTTTGACTGTGATCCGCGCCGGTTCTATAAGAGCGGCGAAAACATCATCCTGCTCGAGAAGAGCGGGGCGATTTTCAACCCGACGTATTTTAGTTCCAAGCCTCTGATCAGAGTATACGGAACCGGAACGATCACGATCAATGGCGTGGCGATCAAGGTCAATAAAACGGACAGCTATACCGACATTGATTGCGAGCGCATGGACTGCTACAAGTCCGGCGTGAACTGTAACGGAAATGTGACGCTGACAGATGGCAAGTTCCCCGAGCTTTCGCAAGGTACGAGTGACATCGTTCTGAGCGGAATCGCTCGAGCTGAGATAACCCCGAGGTGGTTCACGATATGATTCCTATTTTATTTAAATCAGACGCGACGGATTTCACTACGAACGGCATCGGCAGACTCGCGGACGCGATCAGCTGCACGGTGAAAGAAGAGCGTAATGGCCAGTATGAATTGGAAATGCAGTATCCGATGGATGGCCAGTATTACAGTGAGATCAGAACATCGAGCATCATCGCGGTGGTTCCGTATGATGGTGCGAAGATCCAGGCGTTTCAGGTCTATAAGATCTCGAGAGCGCTCGGCGGGCGGGTGACGATCAACGCCCAGCACATCAGTTATCGGCTAAACTGGATTCCGGTCATGCCGTTCAGTGCGTCGAGTCTCGCGGATACGCTGGCAAAGATCAAGGTAAATTCCGCGGAGAATAATCCATTTACATTCGATGCCGATTTCACTTCAACGGTTTCGTGTGGGATCACGATTCCGACCGGATGCAAGTCCGTGCTGGGCGGTGTGGATGGTTCCGTCCTCGACACCTACGGCGGGGAATATGAATGGGATAACTTCACGGTTAAGCTGCACAGAAACCGCGGAAGCGAGAAGCCGATCACGCTGCTGTATGGGAAGAACATCACCGATCTGACACAGGAAGAGGTGATTTCGAACACCTTTACCGGCGTTTGTCCGTACTGGTCAGCGACAGATAACAATATTACGGTAACACTGCCGGAGAAGGTTATCAGTGTAGAAGAAGCGGTGAATTTTCCATTCCATAGAACGAAGGTCGTTGATTTCAGTGACCAGTTCGATGAGCAGCCGACCATCGAGCAGCTGCGTGAGGCGACGACGGAATACATCGAGGCGAATAACATCGGTGTGCCGGATGTCAGCATTGAAGTCAGCTTTATCAATCTCGCCGGTACCGATGGCTATGAGGATGCCGCTCCGCTCGAGACTGTTCAGCTCGGCGATACCATCTCGGTTTATTTCGAGAAGCTCGGCGTGCAGACACGCGCGAAGGTCATCGGTTACGAGTACAACGTACTGACCGAGAAGTATGAAAATGTAAGCATTGGCACATCGAGGAGCACGCTGGCCAGCACGATCGTTGAGCAGGGCAAAGCCGCCGAGGAGATGGCGCGGAATGCTGTCAACACGGCGAACAAGGCGACGGAATGGCTCACGAACGGCAAGGGCTATGTGATGGCCGTCAAGAATAAAGACGGAAGTTGGAAAGAGCTGCTTTTCTTAGATCAGCCGACGACGGCAGCAGCGACGAAGGTTTTACGCATCAATGAGAACGGCATCGGGTTTGCTGGAGGATCCGCCGGCACGTTCGATTCATGGGTATATCACCAGGCGTGGACGCTGGACGGTGAATTTACGACAGGCGGAAATAATAATTCGCTCGGCAGTATTCGGGTATTAGATGAGGCTGGCCGTGAAATTGTCAGCATCGATAACATGGGCATCGTATGCACTACGTACGAAGGCGATGTTGAAAAATATAAGGTCAGCATGAACAGCGATGCCGGCGTAATCGTAGAGTCTGCAACAGATGGGCAGTATTCACAGCTCGCCCAGGATGGCCTGATTGTGGTTACACAGGATTCTGAGTTTAATGAGACGGCCACAATCGGAAGTGGTTCAATGACCTATTACAATAAAAATAATCCGAATGCAGGAAGCAACATAACGCCGGATGTTGTTGAAGTGTATGACTCATCGAATACAACACAGGTTCAGCCGGATGGAATATACACCAATGGCGTGAAGCTCGAAACCAGTACGAACGGCTGGAGCGGATACTTTACCACCCACGATTACCCGACCGGAAAGCTGCAGCTTACATTCGAGAACGGCGTTTTGATAAATGTCGATGATGGTTCATAAAGGAGCGATATGGTTACACAGACAATAAACTTAAATCTGATTCCGGGCGGTGTGCCTCCGGTGATCAATGTGAATCAGTACGACATCGGAAACGCTACGCTGCTTCTGAAGCTCCATAATGGTTTTTCAGAGTTCACGGTACCGAAATCCGCATCCGTCACGCTGGTAGGTACGAAGCCGGATAACACCGGATTCGTTTATGCAGCGGAATCGGTCAGCGGCAGCCTGGCCACCGTAAATGTGACCCAGCAGATGACCGCGCTGGCCGGCGATGTGATGTGCGAGCTTCGGATCCGAAACGAGGGAGCCGGTGCGAACAGCGAAGAGACCGGCCACAGCGATCACGAGAATATCGGAACCATAAACTTCATTCTCCGCGTCGAAAGGGCAGCATTGTCCGACGATACGGTGATTTCGAAGACGGACATCCCGCTGATCGAGCAGGTCATCGATGTTTCGAAGAACTTCATGGGCTACGTTCAGGAGACGCGGGACAATGCAGCGACCTCGACGACGATGGCAAAGACCGCCGTCAATGCGATGGAGGCAGCAGCTGAGAGCGAGAAGAATGCAAAGGTCTATAACGACAACGTGGTGCAGCTGGCCGATGGCATCAGTAAGGCGACGGGTGCGGCCAACACGGCAGCAGAGAACGCGAACAATGTTACGAAGGTCATACAGAGCAAGCTCGACAAGGGTGAGTTCGTCGGACCTCAGGGGCCGAAAGGCGACACCGGAGCACAGGGCCCGAAGGGTAATACTGGAGCGACAGGAGCTGCTGGCGCGACAGGTGCAACCGGAGCAACCGGACCTCAGGGCCCTCAGGGGCTGAAGGGTGATACAGGTGCGCAGGGACCACAGGGCGAGGTTGGACCACAGGGCCCGATCGGCGCGACTGGTCCTGCAGGTGCGAAGGGTGCGACGGGTGCCACGGGTGCGACCGGTGAGCGTGGTCCTCAGGGACCGACTGGAGCGACTGGCCCGCAGGGCGTACAGGGATTGACCGGAGCCAAGGGCGAGACCGGAGCGACTGGACCGGCAGGACCAACAGGACCACAGGGCCCGGCAGGCGTGAAGGGTGATAAGGGCGCAAAGGGTGACAAGGGCGATACTGGCCCGCAGGGACCTCAGGGGCCGGCGGGTGAGTCCGGTGTAACAACTCCGGCTGCGAACATGGTCACATTTGCGTATGATCCGACAGACGGACATTTATATGCGTATTCGGCGACGGATGCCACGGGAGCGTATGAGTACGATGCGACGACCGGACATCTTTACTATGTAACGGAGGGCTGAGAATGAGAATTGATTTGGGATATATTAAGGGCGCGAAGGGCGATAAGGGCGACACCGGCGCGAAGGGAGCCACCGGCCCACAGGGTGAAGTCGGTCCGCAGGGTCCTATCGGTAAGACTGGGCCTCAGGGTCCGCAGGGTCTCAAGGGTGATACTGGAGCAACCGGAGCAACCGGCCCCAAAGGTGCCACTGGCCCACAGGGTCCACAGGGATTAAAGGGCGATACTGGCGCGAAGGGTGATAAGGGTGACACTGGTTTGACAGGTCCGACAGGACCGCAGGGCCCCAAGGGTGCCACCGGCGCGACCGGCCCACAGGGTCCACAGGGTGATGTAGGCCCACAGGGTCCGAAGGGAGCAACCGGCGCGACCGGTGCCACAGGCCCGCAGGGCAAGCAGGGCCCGCAGGGATTACAGGGCATCCAGGGCGTGAAGGGCGATACTGGCCCGAAGGGAGCAACCGGCGCGACCGGACCGCAGGGTCCTGCCGGCACGATCAAGGTCGGATCAGTGACCTCTGCATCGTACGGAAACGCTCCGAAGGTTACGAATTCCGGCACCTCAACGGCTGCCGTTCTCGATTTCGTCATCCCGCAGGGTGCGCCAGGTGAAACAACCGCAGACGTTTCGGAGCTCACCGCGAACTTCATCACCGAGAGCACTGCATCCTATCCGACCTATACGACCACAGAAAAGATGAAGGTGATCCTAGGAAAGATTAAGAAATACCTCGCGGATCTGAAGAGCAACGCGGCATCCCTCGCCTCGAAGATCACCGCAGCGGAGAAGAATATCACGAACATTCAAACGGATGTGGCGGGTAAGCTCAATAAAACCGATGTGATCGCAAATCTGACTGCTACAACGTCGGGCAAGGCCCTCGACGCCACACAGGGCAAGGCTTTACAGGATCAGATCACTCAGTTAAATAGTGAACTCGTAACAGGAACTAATTGGAGCAATATGCAATACTTTTTTTATAAAAAGCAGGGTGCGAACGTCTTCATTCGACGTAATG
>OQVS01000496.1_pt1 | contig 26890 bp, 24 predicted proteins | sample 1691601 | NCBI WGS metagenome assembly OQVS01 (sample SAMN03418268, study PRJEB22391) | human gut metagenome | biome: human-gut; feature: organic feature; material: feces | host: Homo sapiens | place: Tanzania | collected 2013-01 | reverse complement strand
GGTGTTTTATCCGGCCAGAAGACAGATGTCGCTTTTCTTTGCGCTGCCGGTCCTGTTGGTGCCATATGTGCTGATGCCGTCCGGTCCGGCGGTAATGACCTATGCCGTATCCATATGGATTATATACATTTCCCTGGCAGTGGCGGTTCTGTACCGGATTTACTTCAGATGGGAGCTTCGCGGCAAGTTTTTGTGGAGAAAGATAGTCAACTGGTGCGAATTGCTATGGATGGCTGCGCTTTTGCTCGTCCTTGTCGTTTGCCCGCATTTTTTCTCTTCCCATGAGAGGTTGATTTACATTGGCTCTGCCGTTGCGGGAATATTGTCGACGGTAGTGGCGGTATTCACGGTTTCCAGACTGAGGAAAGACATTGACCTGTACGTGAATGACAACTATTCCAATCCGGAGGATTTCCCGTTGAACTTTGCCCGCAAGGTGCTTTTGTTGCCTCTGGTCATGATTCTTTTGGGCTGGGTGGTGTTTCTGACGAAGGACCCTTGGCTCTTCTTGGCGAACAATCTCTTATATTCGGTCTTGTTCGTGTGGCTTCTTTGTGTGATTTTAACACCTCAGGAAGGCAGGTCCCTGCCTGAGTTGCAGCCTGTAGAGGATGTTCCTCAGGAATTGTGCTGCACGGCGGGCGGTATTGAAGATGAGGTGCTCACCATAATCGGGCATCATTTCAAGGAGCCTCACTTGTTGAAGACCGAAGTTCTGGCAGCAGTCAGTCGCGGCAATGCACAGAAAGCGGACAAGTTCATGGCTCTTCATGGCTATTATCGTCTCGTGAATATGTTCAGACTTGAATATGCCCGTTTGTATAAACTGAAGCATCCGGATGCTATCCAGGATTTGGTGGCTGCCGAGTCCGGATTTACGTCCAGAGTCACTTTTTATAAGGCAAGAAAGTCTGTGTCAGACGTTTATGGAGAGGTTGCCTCTCGTGTGGAAAAGTTGTTCCTGTAACGTTTTTACTCTTAAAGCAACATAATTCCCTTTAGGGTTTCACATGGAGCTTGTTTTCGTGTGTTAGGAGTGTCGGCTCGTTGTAACGAGCTGGCACTTAATCATTTATCCGTTAAAGTAACATTTCTTTACAAAGAATTTTTGGCGTGAGAGTCTCTCGGATATACTTTTGTCGGTCGAAAAACAAGTACGATAGCGGCGCTATCATAATAAACAGTGAAGAGATGAATATTTACAAAACAGATTTAGGGAAGGCAGTGTGCTATGAAGCACCATCAGTGACTGTCTTCAATGTTGTTGCAGAAAATGGATTTTGCGACAGTGGTTCGAAGCCGTCCAATGCAAATTCGGATGACCCGGATGATTTCGAATTTGGTGGGATGTTTTATTAATAGTGAGGAGAACTTATGAAAAGAGTATATTATTCTGTCCTTTGTCTTGCCGCACTTGCCGTTGCGGCTTGTAATAAAGAAGGAGTTCAGACGGCAGGAGAGTCTTTGTGTGCCAATGCTTATATATCATCGTCTGCGACCAAGACCGTGTATGAGATTGGAAACTATGGCGAAAAAGCAGGAGTGAAAGTGTCATGGGATGTTGCAGAGGCTTTCAATGCATATTATGATGGCGGGGCGTCTCCTGTCATCTTCAGCAAAACGGCTGCAGGCACGTCGTTCACTGCAGAGTCCGTTCCGGATGGAGTTTCCGTATCGACCCTGTTTACCGGCTTGTACGGCTCTGCTGCTACATTGAACTCCGAAGGGAAAATTGATATTGACTTCAGCAAGCAAAATGGCGAAGTGGATAACCTTTCCGCCTACGACGTCATGACCGCGACGTCTGAACTGAATGCTAGCGCTCTCTCGTTCGCTTTCAAACATAACTGCGCTATACTTCGTCTGAAGTGTGTGAATCATACTGCCAATGCGGCTAATCGGGTTGTGCTGGATTTTGCAAAAGCACAGGTGAGTGAGGAATTCGGCAATACCGGGTTTGATTCGAGCAGCAAGTATTGGATCAGGCTTTCGATTAATCTTGAGACACCTGCTGAAGTAGGCTCTTCGGAATATGGTAAAGGTTCTGTGGGCTACAGGTATGTTATGGTTCCTGCTATGAATTATTTGGCTTCTATGCCTGAAGGTCTTGGGATTGGGGGCTCTAGTTATGATGAATTTTGGACATTTAGTAAGCGAATTGATTTTTCTTCTACCAAATATATAGAAGCAGGAAAAGTTTATGATGTCGTGTGTGAGGCTGGCTTAGAAGAAGCCGAAGGCGGCGGTTTTTGGGGGGACTAAGCAAGTTTTGGAAGCAAGCGTCGCGTATGGCTACAAACAGCAGCATTGGGGCGTGGCGCGTAATAACCTAGTGTTTAGTGCGTTAAGCATTTTCAGAGTTGAAGAACCTTTAACTCTGAAAATGCTTAATCTATTAATAGTCAATCAGTAACGCGCTGCGCTCGCAAAAAATTATCAGTCAATCCATACCGCCATTACTGCAGTTCGGAAAATATACGTAACTTTGTATGACAGTAATGGTTATACGTATATGTTCGAAATGTTATTCGTCCACTGGCATGTGGACCCGGTTCTGTTTCATATAGGCTCATTCGGGCTCAGGTGGTATTCGCTTCTGTTCGTGGCGGGATTCATATTGGGCTGGTTCATATTCAGATGGTTCTTCAGAAGAGAAGGAATCTCTGAAAACCTTCTTGACTCATTGCTTTATACATTGTTGATAGGCACCATCGTGGGCGCCAGACTCGGACATTGCATCTTCTATCAGCCTGAATACTATTTCGGCAGCTTGCATGGATTCCTGGAAATATTCATGCCTTGGAAAGGCGGACTTGCAAGCCATGGCGGCACCATTGTACTGTTCTTTGCAATGCTCTGGTACGCACACCATTACGGCAGAAAAAACAACTTCGACTTCGTGTGGCTCATGGATCACCTCTGCATTGCGGTAGCATTTGCCGGAGCCTTCATCCGTCTTGGAAACCTCATGAACTCAGAGATTTACGGAGACGTGACCACTCTTCCTTGGGGCTTCATCTTCGACCTGAGGGGCGAAACCGAACCTAAACATCCTACCCAGATTTACGAGGCATTGAGCTACCTGATTCTCGGTATCGTGCTCCTGAGCATGTATAAGTTCAATCTGAAGAAGATATATCGCGGAACATTCATCGGCATATTCTTCATCGTATGTTTCGGCATGCGCTTCCTCATAGAGTTCATCAAGGAACCTCAGGTAGCATTCGAGGACAACATGGTCCTCAATATGGGACAGATTCTCAGCATTCCGTTCATCCTCATCGGCATCGGATTCCTGGTTTATGCATTCGTCAGAAAACAGCCGGCGGAGGCTGTCATTCCTGAACAGAACCGTAAAAAACCTGCCACGCATTACGCAAAACCTCTGGCATAGCAGTATTTTTTTAACGTTTAGAACATACTTTATTGTCGGAAAAGCTCCAAAAGTGGAGTTTTAGACAATAATATGTATACTTATTGCCATTTTTAGGACATTTTTCGGCTTGGTATTTGCACCATGCCGCGCCGTTGATATTAATAGTAGGTTGAAAATAATTATTAGAGTTTAAATGATGAATAGAATCTTTCCGGGATTACTGCTGGTTGCAGCCTCGGTGATGATGTCCCTGAATGCCGTGGCGCAGGAAGCGGACAGTTCGCAGACCAAGACGGTCATTACATTGGATGAAGCACTGAAGATAGCGTTGAGCGAAAACGCATCTGTGCAGGTGGCAGATAAAGAAATCGAACGCTCCGGATATGCCAAGAAGGGAACTTACGCATCTCTTTTCCCGCAGATTGATCTTACAGGATCATTCCAGAGAACAATCAAGAAACAGGTGATGTATATGGATATGGACATGAGCAGCATCATGGGCGGCGGGTCATCGGACGGTGACGGCAGCACAGGAGGCACTACCGACTCAGGTTCCACAGATTCCGGCTCCACTGACAGTTCGACGCCAAGCTTCCCGACCGGCGGCGGCATCGAGGTGGGCAGATGGAACACATGGAACGCGGGAATCTCCGCCAACATGCCGCTCATCAATGCCCAACTTTGGAAAAGCCTGAAAATTTCCGGACAGAACGTGGAACTTGCCGTGGAAAAGGCGCGCTCGTCACGTCTGGACATGGTTACACAGGTGAAGCAGTCATTCTACGCCGTGCTTCTCGCCAAGGAAGCTCTCGACGTATACAAGAGCGTCTATGACAATGCCGTAGAGAACTTCGAGCAGACCAAGATGCGCTACAATGCGCAGAAGGCCTCTGAGCTCGACTTCACCAGAGCCAAATCTACCGTGGCCAATGCCGTTCCTAACGTATATAACGCGGAAAGCTCCGTAATCCTCGCATTGTGGCAGCTGAAAGCCGTCATGGGCGTGGACCTGGACCAGGACATCGACGTGGCTGGCGAACTCGCTGACTACTCCGACGCCATGATGACGGACAGCTACGGTTCAGAATCATTGAAACTTGACTACAATACGACAATGCGTCAGCTTGCAATCCAGGCCGAACAGCTTGCCGAGACAGTCAGACTTCAGAAATATGCGTACATCCCGACATTGGGCCTCGGATTCTCGTTCAGCATGAACGCCATGACCAATGACTTCAAGTTCAGCGACTACAAATGGACCCCGTATTCTTACGTAGGTCTCAGCCTCAATATCCCTATCTTCTCCGGCGGCAAGCGCTACAACGACGTTCGCCAGGCGAAAGTCCAGGCTTCGGAACTGGCCATCCAGATCAATGATACCGAACGTCAGCTCAAGATAGCTATCCGTCAGTATCTCAATACGATGGAGACCAAGATGAAGAGCTATGCGGCAGCACAGGAAGCTGTGGAAACCGCACAGAAAGCATACGATATCGCCACCCAGTCCTACAATGTAGGCCGCAGTACCATCACTGAGCTCAATGATGCGCAGCTGGCGCTTACACAGGCCAAACTCGGCGTATCGCAGAGCGTATATGAATATGTCGTAGCGAAATCCAACCTTGAGAAGATTCTCGGCCATGATTTCATCGACGAGGACGGAAATGTAGACCTTGACAACAGATAATAAGAAATGAAAAATATGAACGTTAGAACTATCATTTACGTAGCTGCTGCTGTGATGGCAGTAAGCTGCGGAAACAACAACTCCAAGACGGCAGAGCAGCCGCAGGCAGCAGAAGTAAGACTGCCTAATGTTACAATTATGGCTGCATCTTATAAGGATGTCCCTCAGTCAGATGTATATACAGCCAATGTTGAGGCATACGCGAAGAACAACATTGCTCCGCAGAGCCCTTCCAGAATCCAGAAAATTTATGTTGAGGTAGGCGATTTCGTGCGTGCAGGGCAGATTGTAGCGAAGATGGACGAGGTCAGCCTCAACCAGTCAAAGCTTTCCATGGCCAATGATTCATTGGAATACAGCCGTATCAAGAAGCTGTACGAGCAGGGCGGCGTTTCCAAGTCGGATTTCGATGCTATGGAGCTGAAATACAACGTGACCCGCAGCCAGTATCAGAACCTTCTGGAGAACACCATTCTCCGTTCACCTGTGTCAGGCGTCATTACGGCGAGAAATTATGACCATGGCGACATGTACGGCGGATCACCTATATATGTAGTGGAGCAGATTACTCCGGTCAAGCTTTACGTCGGAATCTCCGAGATGGACTATACCAGGGTAAAGAAAAATGATACGGTAACATTGACAGCAGACGCTCTCCCTGGAAAGACCTTCACCGGCCGCATTGCCAGGATTTATCCTACCATTGATGCTGCTACCCATACATTTACGGCAGAGGTCAATGTTGCCAACAGCGACCGTCTCCTCAGGCCGGGCATGTATGCCCGCGTAACCGTGAACTTCGGCAGCAACCACAGCATTGTCGTACCTGACGACTGCGTCGTGAAGCAGCAGGGTTCAGGCGTGAGGTCAGTATTCGTTCTTCAGGCGGACAACACCGTGAAAGAGATTGTCGTAACTCTCGGCCGTCATTTCGGAACAGAGTATGAAATTCTTTCAGGCGTCGCTGAAGGAGACAAGGTTGTCGTGAAGGGACAGGCCAGCCTCAAGAATGGTTCCAAGGTCAATGTCCAGGAATAATCTCCCCGTGGGATAACTTTTTAACAGGAATTATCTATGAGCATATATAGAACAGCGGTGAATAAACCGGTTACGACTGCATTGCTCTTCGTGGCATTTGCAATCTTCGGTATATTCTCGTTCATGAAAACATCCATAGCCCAGTATCCGGACTTCGATGCGAACGTCATCCTCGTGATGTCGTCCTATCCGGGTGTCAGTGCGGCTGATATCGAGACGAACCTCACCAAGGTCCTGGAGAATGGACTTAATGGTGTGGAAGACCTCAAGGATATGACCTCCAAGTCCAAGGAGAACATCTCCATCATTACTCTTGAATTCAACTACGGTGTTGAGATTGAGGAAGCTACGAACAATGTCCGTGACAAGCTGGACATGATCAGCTCCACATTGCCTGACCAGGCTTCCACGCCTGTCATATTCAAGTTCAGTGCGGATGACATGCCTATTCTCATTCTTTCGGCGACTGCCGATGAGAGCCTTCCGGGACTGGACAAGATTCTTGATGACAAGGTAACCACTCCTCTTTCCAGAGTAAAGGGCGTAGGAACCGTGTCGGTTGCCGGTGCTCCTACACGTGAAATCCAGGTATATTGTGACCCGAACAAGCTTCAGGCTTATGGTTTGTCAATATCCACCGTTTCCGGCATCATTGCTTATGAGAACAGGAACATTCCTTCGGGAAGCATTGACATCGGTTCAGATACTTATTCTTTGCGTATCCAGAAGGAGTTCAAGGACCCTTCAGAGTTGCTCGACATCGTTCTTGCATACAAGAATGGCGATGCCGTATATCTGAGGGATGTCGCTACAGTGAGAGACGGACAGGAAGAGAAAGAGCAACAGGCCATCACCAATGGCAGACGCTCTGCGCAGATTGTCATCATGAAGCAGTCCGGAGCCAATACCGTGAATGTCATCGACGGAGTCAAGAAGGCTCTCACCACTATCGAGGAAACACTTCCTACGGATATCAAGATCGAGACTGTCATCGACTCTTCAAGCAACATCAAGAACAGTATCAACTCATTGAAGGGGACCATCATTATCACCTTCCTTGTCGTTATGCTGGTAGTATATGTCTTCCTGGGAAGATGGAGGGCTACATTCATCATCATTCTTTCCATCCCTATATCCCTGATGGCATCGCTCGTATATCTGTTCGCCACGGGCAATACATTGAACGTCATATCAATGTCGGCATTGTCCATTGCGATCGGTATGGTGGTCGACGACTCCATTGTGGCGCTTGAGAACATCACGACACACATTGAACGAGGTGAGAAGCCTAAGGAGGCTGCCGTTCATGGTACGGAGGAAGTGGGTATTTCCATTATCGCATCCACATTGACAATGCTCTGCGTGTTCCTGCCGTTGACCCTCATCACGGGTATGTCAGGTATCATGTTCCGCCAGCTCGGATGGATCGTCAGCATTATCATGATCGTGTCTACTTTGGGTGCGCTCTGTCTGGTGCCGATGCTTTGTTCGAGAATGCTCCGTGCAGGCAAGAAGAAGAGCAAGCTTCACGATATATTGTTTACGCCTATAGACAAAGGCCTCAATGCTATTTCCGATGGCTATGCCAAGGTTATCAACTGGTCTGTGCGTAACAGGAAGACCGTTATTTTCGGCGCGTTCGGTATCTTCGTGGCCGTGCTGCTTCTCCTCGGACCTCATATCAAGAATGAATATTTCCCTCATTCCGACCAGGGACGTCTTACGGTGTCCATCGAGCTCAATGCCGGTACATCTCAGGAGGTTACAGGGGAATTCGCAAGAAAACTGTATGACAGAGTACGTTCGGAAATTCCTGAAATCCAGATATGCAGCTACACGTTCGGTCAGGCAGACTCTGACAACTCGTTCGCAAGTATGCAGACCAACGGTTCCAACATCATTTCCATGAACATCAACCTCGGAAGTATGGAAAACCGTGAACGTTCTGCCAGCGAAATCGCCGACATCATCCGTGCTGACCTGCGCGATTACCCGGAAATCCATAAGGGAACCGTGACGGAAGGTATGGGCGGTATGGGTGGCGCCGCTACCGTGGATGTGGAGATTTACGGATATGATTTCCAGACCACTGACGGGATTGCCAAGGAACTTCGTGACAAGATGCTTGCAGATCCGGCATTTGCACAGGTTACTCTCAGCCGAGACCAGTATACTCCTGAGTATCAGGTGGATTTCGACAGGGTCAAGCTTGCTGCCAATGGTCTCAATACCACTACAGCCGCTGCTGCCGTAAGTGCTGCGATGAGTGGAACCGTAGGGTCTTACTATAGAGAGGATGGTGAAGAGTATGACATCAGAGTCCGTTATGCTCCTGGATTCAGGACCAGCATCGAAGACATTGAAAATATCATCATTTACAATGGTGCAGGCAATGGAATCCGTATCAAGGATCTCGGCAAGGTTGTCGAGACGGAGGTCCCTCCTACCATCGAGCGTAAGAACAGGCAGCGTATGATCAAGGTATCAGGTGTCATCGAAGGTTCTCACGCGATGAGTGATGGTGTGGCTGCTGCAGGAAAGATCATTAAAGATACTGATATCCCGTCAGAGCTGGATGTGGTAATCGCCGGAGACTATGAGGACCAGAAAGACATGTTCGCCGACCTCATCACCCTCATGGTGTTGATTGTCATCCTGGTATACATGGTGATGGCATCGCAGTTCGAGTCATTCATGAGTCCGTTCGTGATCATGTTCTCCGTGCCGTTCGCATTCGTCGGTGTGATTCTCGGTCTGTGGCTTACCAATACGGCTCTCGGTGTGATGGCGATGATCGGTATATTGATTCTTATCGGTATCGTGGTGAAGAACGGTATCGTGCTCATCGACTACCTCATCCTCCTGCGTGAGAGGGGAATGGGCATCCTGGATGCCGCCGTGGCTGCTGCACGTAGCCGTCTGCGTCCTATCCTCATGACCACCCTTACTACCGTGCTCGGTATGATTCCTATGGCAATCGGTACCGGTGAGGGATCGGAGATGTGGCGTTCGCTCGGTATAACCGTCGCTTGGGGTCTTTCAGTCTCCACAGTGGTTACATTGGTGCTGATTCCTACTATTTACTGCGTATTCGCTACAAGGCAGGAGAAACGCAAGCAGAAGAAACTTGCCCAGAAGGCAGCTGCACTTAACGCATAAAATCATAGTTACTATGAAAGCAATATTCATATCATATAACCAAGCATACAACGAGGAAATCGTGGAAGTGCTTGATGCTCATGGACAGAGAGGATTCACGCGCTGGGAAAACATTGACGGACGCGGTTCTGAGAACGGGGAACCTCATTATGGAAACCATGCGTGGCCGGTACAGAATCATGCTATCCTGACATTTGTGCAGGATGACAAGGTCCAGCCTATCCTGGCAGACCTCAAGGCGAAAGATGAAGATACTCCGGATCTGGGGCTCAGGGCTTTCGTCTGGGGTGCGGAACAAGCATTCTAGAAGCTGTAAATAGCTGAGTTGTATAGGATTAGCCTTCGAGGTGGGGTATTGCCCTGCTTCGGAGGCTGATTGCATTTTCTGGAGAACACGGGATCTGTTCCGGAAAATCAGAAAAACTGGCGCGTTTATTGTCAATAAAATTTTGTAAGTTTGTAAACTGATTAAATAGTATTTAGATTATGGCAAAAGTAGTTACCAACGAAAATTTTTCTGATATCATTTCCGGAAATGTTCCGGTAGTTGTGGATTTCTGGGCTACATGGTGCGGACCATGTCGTGCACTTGCACCGGTAGTGGAAGAAGTCGCTTCGGAATATGAAGGCAAAGCTGAAATTGTCAAATGCAATGTTGATGACTGTGAGGAGATTGCAGCTCAGTACAGCATCAGAAGCATTCCGACTCTTATCTTCTTTAAGGACGGCAAAGCTGTCGACAGACTGGTGGGTGCTGTTCCTAAATCCGAGATTACTGCTAAAATAGACGCATTACTCTAAACAATCATGTTCAGGAAATTGTTTTTAACGGCAGCAGCTGTCATCTCAGCCCTGTCCGTGTCGGTCAATGCTTATGCAGGTGGCTATGGCAAGGCTCGCGCAGGTTTGATGGCCGGTGTCTCTTCATCTTCTTCCAACGCGAAGAATGTGGATGCGAAATCCATAGGAAGATATCACGTCGGACTTACAGCGGAAATTCCTGTCGCATTCGGATTTGCAGTCCAGCCGTCTTTGTTGTTCCAGACCAAGGGAACCAAATTGAGCGATGTCGGTCCTGAAAAGTTCCGTCTTGATACCAGGGCTGCATATCTCGAACTCCCTGTACAGATACAATGGGGACCCGATCTCATGGCTTTCAGGCCTTATGTGTTCGCGGAACCGTTCGTAGGTTACGGATTGTTCGCCAAGGCTAAAAAGTACGAAGGCGACAAGGCACCGGTCAAGTCCAATTCTTTCGACGGAGCCGGTATGGCAAGATGGGAATACGGACTGGGACTCGGTGCCGGTGTGGACATCTGGAAAATCCAGTTCTCGGTCAAATATTTCTGGAACTTCGGCTCATTGTATTCGGAAAGCGGGAAAATGAACGATGTCGGCCAGACGGTAAAGAGTGCGTTCAAGGATGGACGTAACTTCAACGGCGTGACATTCTCATTGGCATTCATGTTCTGATATGAAGAAAATAGTGGTTTTTTGCTCGGCGAGCAACGACATTGCCCCTGAATATAATGCTGCTGCCGGACAGTTCGTCCGTGCGGCTGTGGGAAAAGGATTCGCGATTGTTTCCGGAGGCACGGTCAAGGGCACGATGGGAGTCGTTTCCGACATCGTGGCTGAGTGTGGCGGATGCCATATCGGGATTATCCCGCGTTTCATGAACGAGTATGTGTACGGCTCTCTGTCAGAGGTCGTATGGACGGACACGATGTCAGAGCGCAAGGAAAAGATGCGTGAAGGGACGTGCGCTGCCATTGCATTGCCCGGCGGCATCGGGACGCTTGATGAAATCGTGGAAACATTGACATTGGCGAAGCTGCATAAATATGACGGCAAGGTGCTGGCGCTGAACATCGGAGGATTTTATGACAAATTCATTGACCTTCTCGATTTTTATGTGCAGACCGGCATGTTGGACGAGGCGTCACGCGCATTGATAAGTTTTCCGCGCACGGTCGAGGAATTGGTTTCAATGCTGCCGTCAGCTAATGACTAGAACTAGGTAAAGCATGGATTATAAGGGCATTAAAGAATATCTGAAACAGGATTTGGAGGGGGTGAATGCGCTCATGGGCAAGTCCCTCTCCAGCGACATCGCATTGCTGGACAAGACCAACAAGTCGGTGTTGGCACATTCGGGAAAACAGATTCGTCCCGTGCTGTGTCTGCTGGCTGCCAGGGCATGTTCGGGCGGTTTCGTGACGGAAGATACTCTGCTTTATGCTTCTGCGGTCGAACTGCTGCACAATGCCACGCTTCTGCATGATGACGTGGCTGACGACAGCCCGATGCGCCGCGGAGTGCCTACGGTAATGTCTCTTCTCGGCGGCAGGGCATCGGTATTGCTCGGCGATTATTGGCTTGTGAAAGGCATGGAAAACATCCTCGCAAGTGCCAATTCCTCTGCGAAAGTGATACGCATTTTCGCCGCTACGCTTTCCGATCTCGCTGAGGGTGAGCTGCTTCAGCTCCAGAAAGCCGATACCGGGGACACGCTGGAACAGGATTACTACAAGATAATCTACAACAAGACATCGTCGCTGTTCGTCGCTGCTGCAACTTCCGGGGCAATGTCCGTGGGCGCTTCTGAAGATAAGATGAAGGCTGTCCGGACTTACGCGAAGTGCCTGGGCCAGGCTTTCCAGATCAAGGATGACATTTTCGACTATCTGGATAACCAGCAGACCGGCAAGCCGGCGGGGCTGGACCTCAAGGAGCGCAAGATTACCCTTCCGTTGCTCGGGGCATTGAAAAATGTCAGTGAGGAGAGGGCCAAGGAAATCAGGAGAATGGTTTGCAATATTGACGACCATCCTGATTATCAGAAAGATATAGTTTCATTTGTGAAATCTGAAGGTGGTATGGAGTATGCGAAAATGCGTCTCCAGGAGTTCGTGGACAATGCCAAGATAGCGCTTCGTCCGCTGGGCGATGTCCGTGAAGTCGGGATGCTTTCAGATATTGCGGAATATACAGCGGTAAGGAAGTCGTGAAGTTCTCGGACGTCATAGGAAATGCAGAAGTGAAGGCAGCTTTGGTCAGGATGGCTGACAGCGGCCGCATTCCGCATGCCATGATGTTCCATGAAAACGAGGGCTGCGGGGCATTGGCATTGATAGTCGCCTTCATGCAGTATCTCAACTGCCGCAGCAGGCATGACAATGATTCCTGCGGCGTCTGCCCTTCATGCAACCAGACAGGGAAGCTTATCTATCCGGACCTCCATTTCGTGTTCCCCGTGGCTGGAGAAAAGGTGACCTCATCTGATTTCATACAGAAGTGGAGAGACCTTTTCGTGCGGAATCCGTTCTTCATGGAGAATGAACTCTATGAGGCGCTGGAGATAGAGAAAAAGGCTTCGTCAATATCCGTGGCGGACGCGAAAAATATTCTCAATGAATTGTCATTGTCTTCATTTTCTGATGGTTATAGGGCTGTCGTAATTTGGCTGCCGGAGAAAATGAACCAGGAGGCGGCGAACAGGCTGCTTAAAATCGTCGAGGAGCCGTCCGAGAAGACATTGTTCCTTTTCGTGACACATCAGCCGGAAAGGGTGTTGAAGACGATACGTTCGAGGTGCCAGCTGATCAGGGTGATGCCTGCGACGCGGGAAGAAATCGCCGGGGCGCTGCCACGATGGGCCGGCATTGACCCGGAAACCGCTGAGTATGCGGCGGAATTTGCGTCCGGCAGCATCGGAAACGCCATCCGGAGTCTGGCGGAGAGGGATGACAATGTCGGCATGATGGATATGTTCATGCAGCTCATGGACGGAATCATTGACCGGAATTATCTTGCGGTTCTGGAGACCGGGGAGGCGATAGCGGCGCTGGATTCGCGTGAGAAACAGAAAGCTTTTTGTAAATTTGCGGGCGATTGTGTCAGAAAGATATACATGCTTCAGCAGAACATGACCGACATTGCCGGAATTCGTCCGGAGGACAAGGATTTTTATGCCGAGGCAGCGCGCAAATGCGGCCCTGAGTTTTGCCAGAGGGCACTGATGATCATAACCAAGGCGCATTCGCTGGTAGTGCGCAACGTAAATCAGAAAATTGTTTTCACGAACATGGTGAACCGCCTGTTCGTTAATATATAGGTAGGATGGACAACAACGAAAATATACAATTTGACTGCCTTCGCGGCTGCACGGTAACGCGTGACGAAAACGATGAGTTGAACTGCACGTACAGGCGCGGCTGCTGCAAGCTCGAAGACTATAACTGGCTGAAAGGCATTGCCCAGGGGCAATACTCCAACCTGTTCGAAGTCAGGTTCAAGAATACCCGTAAAGGCATCTATACCAATGCCTCCGGACAGAGCGTCAAGATGGGCGACCTTGTGATCGTCGAAGCGCAGAGCGGCCATGACCTGGGAATCGTGACCTTGGAAGGCCCGATAGTCGGAAGGCAGATGAAATGCAAAGGCATTGACCCTGCAAATACGGAATTCAAGAAAATCTACAGGAAGGCGAAGTCGCTGGACATTGAAAAATGGCAGGAAGCCATCGCGCGCGAGCAGGAAACGATGATCCGCGCCCGCCAGATTGCCGTGGAACTTGGTCTCGACATGAAAATCGGTGATGTGGAGTTCCAGGGCGACGGCACCAAGGCAATTTTCTATTATATCGCTGACGGACGTGTCGACTTCAGGCAGCTCATCAAGGTGTTCGCCGAGGAATTCCGTATCCGTATCGAAATGAAACAGATCGGAGCGCGCCAGGAAGCCGGACTCATCGGCGGACTCGGAATCTGCGGAAGAGAACTTTGCTGTGCGAACTATATCACCAATTTCAAGTCGATAACCACAGCGGCAGCGCGTTGCCAGGATCTCTCTCTGAATCCGCAAAAGCTTGCAGGCCAATGCGGTAAGCTTAAATGCTGCTTGAATTATGAGGTGGCAACATATCTCGATGCGCAGTCCAGGATACCACGTGTGTCGGAGCCGCTTGAGTTTCAGGACGGACTGGCATATCTGATGAAGACGGACATCCTGAAGGAAGTCATGTATTTCTCCTATGACAAGGGGTCGTTGGCGAATCTGTTCCCTCTGGCCGCTTCCGAGGTGCGTGAAATCATCAAGATGAACAGGAATGGTGTCAAGCCGGAGTCCCTCAAGACGGAGCCGGAACCGGAGATGCCGGAATTCATCACGGCGGTAGGTGACGACAGCATCACGCGTTTCGATGCACCTGCGCGGAAGAAACGTCGCAGTCAGGGAAACAAGCCTAGACGTGATGACAACAGGCCGCGCGGAAATCAGCGTGAGCGTGACAGGCGTCCAGGAAAAGGACAGGGACGTCCACGTCAGGAAAATCCTACGAAAAAGAATGACAAATAAGCAGTTATATCTGCTTGTCATGGCGGTGCTCATGGTGCTGCCGTCCTGCTCAAGGCCTGTAAGCTCTGAGCAGTTTGTCCGCAATGCGTCGCGTGACGCGTACGGGCGCTATGTCTTCGACGTGGATATGCAGGACTCGCTGTCGTGCTACGACATCTCCCTGATTTCTGCATTCTCATGCATCGACAGACAGTTTTCAAGGTTCAGTTCGATGCCTCTGGACCTTCTTTGGGAGTCTCCTGACGGGCAGGTCTATGAAAACGAACTGCTTGCGGGAAGAGCCTCCATCGCCGATTCGTCATATTATGACAAGGCATTGATAGTCAAGGCTGGAGAACGTCTCGAACCGGTGCGTTACGGGATGTGGAAGCTATATGTGAAGATTCCCGAAGATACCGTGAAATTGTACGGCGTGACGGGAATGGGTGTTAAAGTTACAAGGAAGACCAGATAGGATATGGGACACGGAAAATTAAAGAAATTCAGTGAGAACGAGAAATTTGCATGCCTGCTTCAGCCGGCATCAGGTGAAGTGCTTGACAGGCAGGCGGGAGAATTTTGGTCACCGCTGAATCTCAAGGACCACCCGATGAAAGGACTTTGGAACGAAAAAATGTTTCACGGACGGAATTGTCCCATTGTGCTGGAACTCGGCTGCGGAAAGGGGGAGTACACGACTTCGCTCGCGGAGCGGAATCCGGACGTGAACTATATCGGTGTGGATATCAAGGGCGCACGGCTCTGGAAGGGAGCCAAATATGCGACCGAAACCGGATTGCCGAACGTCGCTTTCCTGCGCACCCGCATTGAATTTATCGAAGCATTTTTCGCGCCTGGTGAGATTTCGGAGATTTGGCTGACTTTTTCCGATCCGCAGATGAAGAGCGAAAACAGCCGTCTTACGAGTCCGATGTTCCTGGAGCGCTACCGCCGTTTCCTCAAGCCGGGCGGTATCATTCATCTGAAGACCGACAGCACGTTCCTCTATGAATATACGAAAGCGGTGTGCGAATCGAACAATCTTCATGTACTTGCTTCTACGTCAGACCTTTATGGCGTGTCTGCCGAGAATGGCGATGCCGCGTCGGGACGTGAATCGCTGTACTCTTCGGAGTTCTCGTCCGTGTGCGGAAAAGCTGCCGTGGATGCATTGTTCGAAGTCCAGACTTTCTATGAGCAGAACTTCCTTTCGCAGGGATTCAAGATAAATTACACCGCCTTTACGATAGATCACGAAGGCCCGTACACGTACCCTGAATTCGATGCCGTCTACTGGCGCGCCGCCGAAGCTCCACGCTTTCTGCCGGGCCACTGCGCCCATCCGACACCCGGTTCAGGCGAGTAGGTCTACGGCTCGACCCAATGTATGCGGATGCCCTTGCGCTCCATGCCGCGGAACCAGGTCATCTGCCGTTTGGCGAACTGATGAATCGCATTTCCCAGAAGAGTTTTCATCTCATCCAGCGTCAGCACACCTAGAACGTGCTGCGTAACGAACTTGTATTCAAGCCCGTAGTAAGTCAGATTCTCTGCCGGGATGCCGCTCTCCAGAAGCCGGCGGACCTCATCCACCATGCCCTCCGTGATTCTGGCATCTAGCCTCGCGTCGATACGCCTGTTCCTTTCCTCGCGCGACACGAGCGTGCCTATGTAATATGTGTTCTTCGGCAGGTAGCTCGTATTCTCCACCGGATGATTCTTCTGATAAATCGCGATTTCCAATGCCCTGATAAGTCTCTGTCTGGTATCGATGTCCGTCTTGTTGTGCAACGGCTTCATTGACGCCAGCATTGACACCAGCTCGTCAGTCGTTTTTTCCTCAAGCTCGGCCCTCAGCTCCGGACTCGGCGGAACATCCGGTATCGAATATCCGCAGGTCGCCGCTTCGAGGTAAAGTCCTGAGCCTCCGCACAATATAGGGATGCCTCCACGGCTGCGGATGTCCTTGTACGCCCGCTCGAACGCCCGCTGATATTGATACAGGTCGAACTTCGTCCCCGCATCCACGATGTCGATGAGATGATACGGAATCTCCCCGTACTCGCTCAAATCCTTCCCCGTGCCGATGTCCATCCCGCGATAAACCTGCCGTGAGTCGCCCGAAAGAATCTCCGCTCCGGCCCTGTCCGGGTCAATGTTTCCCTCGCGTCCTGCCCTCAGGCGGTTCAGTTCGCGCGCCAGTTCCACCGCATACCGCGTCTTCCCCGAAGCCGTCGGCCCAAGTACGCAAATAAGGTCAATGCTTTTATTTTCAATGAGTTCGAGCAGTTCTTCCGCGCGGATTGTTTCCGGCTCCGGCAGATCTGCGATCATCATGTTTCCGTAAGGATTCTTCGTCGGCATTTTGATGTCAATGTTAGTGATTGCAGCCGGCCGCTCTGAAAAATTACACGGCGGCTTGCTGTTTTCTGCAAAATTAACGATAAATTTGCAGTTCCGCACAATGAAGCTGTAACGGCTTGTAAAAGAAAGATTGTCATGGCGAAAGAGAAGAAAAGCAGAGTGAACATAAACAACAAGAGGGCTTCGTTCGACTACGAATTCCTGGAGAACTACACTGCCGGCATTGTCCTTTACGGAACGGAAATCAAATCAATCCGTGCCGGAAGGGCCTCTATGTCAGATGCTTTCTGCTATTTCGAGAAGGGACAGCTCTATGTGCGCGGCATCAATATCGCGCTTTATGCGTGGGGCTCATGGGGACAGCATGCTCCTCTGCGTGACCGTAAACTGCTGCTTCAGAAACGTGAATTGATACATTTGCAGCAGAAGGTAAAAGAAAAGGGCCTCACCATTGTAGCGGTAAGGCTCTTTATATCGGAAAACGGCTATGCCAAGCTGAACATTGCGCTCGCACGAGGCAAGAAGCAGTATGACAAACGTCAGTCTATCAAGGAGAAAGACCTTCGCCGCGAAATGGAACGCGGCGAATGACGGGCAAACCCGACGTAACCGTGGAGACGCTGTCGTCGTTCTTCTCTGTCGATGGAAGGACTACAGGCCGAAGGACTCTTTGACTTTCGGTACGGAGTCAAGCAACTCCCAGCCGAAGAACTGGAGGACCTTGTTCACTTCCTTTCCGTCGCGTATTACCTTTACAGACTTCGTGTAAGGCTTGCGGCCCACGTGCCCATAGCTTGCAGTCGGCTCATAGATAGGGTTCTTGAGCTGGAATTTCTCTATTATTTTTGCCGGACGAAGGTCGAAAATCTCTCCTACCTTCTCAGCGATAGCTGCATCGGAAAGACCGTGAGTAGCTGTACCATAAGTGTTTACGAAGATGCTGACAGGTTTCGCCACGCCGATTGCGTAAGCGAGCTGCACCAGGACTTCGTCAGCCACGCCGGCTGCCACCAGGTTCTTGGCGATATATCTTGCCGCATAAGCTGCCGAGCGGTCTACCTTTGACGGGTCTTTTCCTGAGAATGCTCCGCCGCCATGAGCGCCGCGTCCGCCATAGGTGTCCACGATAATCTTACGTCCGGTAAGACCTGTGTCGCCATGAGGGCCTCCGATGACGAATTTTCCGGTCGGATTCACATGAAGGATGAAATTGCCGTCGAAAAGAGCCGCAGTCTGTGCCGGCAATGCCGCAATTACCTTAGGCAGAAGGATTTCCCTTACGTCTTTCTCGATCTTGTCGTGCATTGCCTTGTCCACTCTCTCCTGACCGAACTGGCTTACGGCTTCATTGTACCCCATTTTTCCGAGCTCCGGAGCGACGAATTCGTCGTGCTGGGTGGAAACGACAATGGTGTGTACGCGTACCGGGTGGTTGTTCTCATCGTACTCGATGGTGAACTGGGATTTCGCGTCCGGTCTGAGGTATGGCATGAGGTCGATGCTGTTCTTCCTGATGTCTGCCAGCACCTGGAGTGTGAGGTGTGAAAGCGCGAGCGGCAGCGGCATGAATTCTTCGGTGTCGCGGCAAGCGTAGCCGAACATCATTCCCTGGTCTCCGGCGCCCTGCTCTTCAGGGTCCGTGCGTACGACACCTCTGTTGATGTCGGCGCTCTGTTCGTGGATCGCCGAAAGTACGCCGCATGAATTGCCGTCGAACATGTAGTCGGCCTTGTTGTAGCCGATACGGTTGATGACATTGCGCACGGTCGACTGAATGTCTACGTATGCGTGTTCTGCGCGGACTTCTCCGCCTACTACCACGAGGCCGGTGCTGCAGAATGTCTCGCAGGCTACCTTGGATTCCTGGTCTTGTCTGAGGAATTCATCCAGAATTGCGTCTGAAATCTGATCGGCCACCTTGTCCGGATGTCCTTCAGAAACAGATTCTGATGTAAATAAATAATTCATATCCAATACTTTTTAATTCGTTCTGCGCAGGTGGTTCAGGTGTCTGCGTCAATGCTTTTTACGGCTCCTGACAGTCGTCCGGGTACAAAAAAACGTCCCACTGAGGTGGAGACGTCACAAAAACACAAAACATTGATATGAAAAGTGGTTTCCGCGCCACGCGGTCACCGTTTGTCAACATTTTAGCATTTTTTAACGTGGTTGCAAGCAGGCAAATCTCTCCACATCAGTTCTGCAAAGGTACAATGTTTATCCATATCTGCAAAATATTTTTACACGAGTTTCGCAAGCAGTGGCAGGCGTGGGGTTTCTGAACTATTGGGTACCAGGTGTGGAGTTTCAGAACTATTGGGCGCCAGGCATGGGTTTTCTGAACAAGTTGGCAGGCTAATTTTTCCCTAACCGAAAGATAATCAATGCTTTGTGAAAATGAGCCCCTGCCAAGTCTCATAAAAAAACATGGGACTTGGCATGACTTTTCATCTTCAATAATCCTCGTAATAGTCTGATAATCAGAGAATAAAGAAATATTTGACAACTCCTGCCGCATGCCAACTTGTTCAAAACTGGAAAAGGTGCTGCCAGACCTCAAAATTAACAGCATTGAAACAAAAAACATTGAACTTTAATTGTTTTAGTGTTTTATATTTGTAAGTAAAGACCTAAATTTGCATGCAAAGTATAATAACAATTATTACCTCTATGAATTATTCATTAAAGCATTTGTTACTTGCCGGCATCGCAATGTTGGCAGGTACGCTAGCCTATGCACAGGTGACAACGTCTTCAATGAACGGAATGGTGGTCGATGAGAGCGGAGAAGTTCTTACCGGCGCTGCTGTAGTGGCAGTTCACGTTCCGTCAGGTACTCAGTATGCGACTATCGCCAATGAGCGTGGCCGTTTCTTCATTAACGGTATGCGTGCCGGCGGCCCTTACAAGGTAGAAGTTTCATTCCTCGGTATGACTTCTGTAGAATTTAAGGACGTCGTATTGAAATTGGGCGAGCCGTACGAACTCAATGTCACATTGAAATCTTCCAACGAGCTGAATGCTGTTACGGTCATCAGCGAGAAGTCTTTCAATGCCAACATGACGGGAGCAGGTTCCAGTTTCGATCTCAGGACAGTGACGAATGTGCCTACCATTGACAGAAGTGTATACGATGTGGCTAAATTCACACCGCAGGCTTCTGTAAGCAAGAATGGTGGTATTTCATTCTCCGGTTCGAACAACAGGTACAACAGTTTCCAGATTGACGGTGCTGTAGCAAATGACACCTTTGGTCTTTCTGCATCTGGTACAAATGGCGGACAGACAGGCGCCAACCCTGTTTCACTCGACGCTATCGAGGAAATTCAGGTGGTTGTAGCTCCTTTCGACGTGCGTCAGTCTGGCTTTACCGGTGGTGCCATCAATGCTATTACCAAGTCAGGAACCAACACTGTAAAGGGAACTTTCTACACCTATTTCAATAATCAGGACTTTATCGGAAAGACTCCTGGCAAACTCGCCAAAGATAAAGGAATTGAAAGAACGAAATATGATTCTCAGCTTTCCCAGACTTATGGCTTTACTGTCGGCGCTCCAATCATCAAGAATAAATTGTTCTTGTTCATGAGCGGTGAGTATTATAAGAAAACTCGTCCGAACATCTACAATCCTAAAGATGGTGCTTATGACGGAACTACTCTTAAGGAAGATGTTGTTGTCGATGGTGAGAATCTTGGAAATGTTTTCAATGCCAAAATGGCTGAAGCAATGCTCAAGCATTACGAGAAAACTTATCTTGGAGGGAAAGCTACAGGTGATTCTTTCAGCCAGCACCAGATCGACGACCGTTCAATCAATGCAATGGCAAGAATTGACTGGAACATCAATGATGCCAACAAACTTATGGTCCGTTACCAGTTCATGGATGCTTATGCAGACAAGTATAGCTCCGGCGCTTATAAGTACTTCTTCAATAAATCTTCTTACAAGCAGTCAAACCGCACCAACACTATCGTTGCGGAGCTTAACTCGAAGATTTCCGATGTCCTCCAGAATCAGTTCCGTGCTACTGCGGTGCTCGTAAGAGATCATCGTGACTATCCGTATGCCGGAGCGAATATTGAAGTTAAAGATAATGTAACTCTTAACCTTGGTACGGAATACTCTTCAGGTGCCAACTCTATGGATTCAAACACCTTTACCATTTCGGATAACCTCTCATGGTATAAGGGAAGACATGAAATCACTTTCGGAACACACAATGAAATTTATTCATTCAACAACTTGTTCCTCCAGTATGCTTTCGGCGGTTATTCTTTCGCAAAGCTTTCTGATTTCTTCAACAATAAGGTCAACCAGTTCAACTACAGATATTCAGATCCTGAGTTGACCGGAGGAAACCCTAGATGGGCTGCCACCACTCATGCTGCGCAATTTGGATTTTATGCTCAGGACCAGTGGAGAGTCAACTCTAACTTCTCATTGACTTATGGTCTCCGTATTGACATTCCTGTCCTTCTGAACAAGCCGACAGAAAATGCTGATTTCAACAATGGGGCAATTTCCAAGCAGTATGGACAGGAAGTCGGAACTGTTCCTGCTCCTGCAGTACTGTTCTCACCTCGTGTCGGTTTCCGTTACTTCTTGAATGATGACCATTCTACTCTTCTCAGGGGTGGTGCGGGACTCTTCACCGGACGTGTGCCTTTCGTTTGGATTTCAAATGCATACAACAACACCGGTATGGAGGCTAAATCCATTACAGTTTCCAAGCCAGCTGCGACATTCCCATTCACGAGCAATCCTTACGATGATGTCGTGAAGACTGGTCTGGCTTCTGCTGGCGGAAAAGCTACCATCAATACTCTTGACAGACACTTCAAGTACCCTCAGGTATTCAGGGCTAACCTCGGTCTTGAGCAGAGTTTCCTTAACGGATGGAAGTTTACTTTCGACGCAATGTTCTCCAAGACATTGAACAACGTGTTCTTCAAGAACCTTGCAATCACCAAGAGCGGTTATACTTATGGCGTGAATGCTGAGGTCGGCGCGTCCAATCCTGCAAGCAAGGCACCGCTTTACAGCATTGACAAGACTTACTATGCAGTGGTTGCCCTCGACAACACCAACAAGGGTTATACCTACTCCATCAGCGGACAGCTCGAAAAGCATTTCAACTTCGGTCTTGACTTGATGGCTTCTTATACTTTCGGTCATGCATATTCTGTAAATGATGGTACTTCATCTGTGGCATACTCCAACTGGAAGTACAACTACTCTATTGACACCAATGCTCCTGAGCTTTCACACTCTCTGTTCGACAGGCCTCACAAGATTATGGCAGTGGTTTCTTATACTACTCCGATCTACCTCAGAGGTCTCCAGTCTACAATTTCCCTCTCTTATGAGGCGGGCAGTGGCCAGAGATATTCATATACAATGAATGAAGGCGGTTTCGACTTCAATGGTGACGGGTACAAAGGTAACTCCACATTGTACATCCCTACCAAGGACGAAGTAGGCAAGATGAATTGGGCTGATCCTGCTGATGCAGCTAAATTCGAACAGTACATTTCTGATGATAAATACCTTAGCTCTCATAGAGGACAGTATTCTGAAAGATATGGCGGAATTGCTGCTTTTGAGCATCATTTCGATCTTCACTTCGCTCAGGATTTCTACTATGACAGGGAGAAAGGAAGAAAGCTTCAGTTTATCGTGGATTTGCTTAATGCAAGCAACCTCCTCAACAAGAACTGGGGTGTTTACAACTCATCTTCATACAATGTGCAGGTGCTGAATCTTACAGACCTCAAAAAAGATACTGACGGCAATATGACTCCTACCTACAAGTATAAGCCTCAAACTATCAGTATCAGTGACTTCTATTCAAGATGGAGAATTCAGCTCGGCTTTAGACTTACATTCTAAGCAATAGAGTCTTATCAATTATATAAATGCGGGCGACCCCTAACCGGGCCGCCCGTTTTCTGTTTCGGAAAAAGCGGACAAAATAGTGTGATTTATTGTTGGAAAAGCGGACAAATCTGCCTATTTTTACGCGGAAAAAGCGGACAAATGTATGATTAATCGGAAAATTGACAAGCGTATTGCTGATTATTATGCAGAGCACAAGGGTGCGCTGCTGATTACCGGTGCACGTCAGATTGGCAAGACGTATTCCATAAGGGAGTATGCCAAAGCTAATTATGAGAACTTTTTGGATATCGATTTCATTTCACAGCCGGAGCTTATCGGACTGTTCGATGGGGCAAATGGCGCTCAGGATATGCTGCTGCGTCTTTCGGCGGTATCGGATGTTCCTCTTGTACCGGGTAAGACATTTGTCTTTTTCGATGAAGTCCAGAAATATCCTGACATCGTTACGATGATTAAATTTCTGGTCGAAGAAGGGAGCTATAGATATGCCATGAGCGGTTCTCTTCTTGGAGTGGAACTCAATGATTTGCGGTCGGAACCGGTAGGATATATGGATGTTTTCGACATGTATCCTTTGGATTTGGAGGAATTTTGTCGCGCAGTAGGCGTGGCTCCAGAAGTGTTGGAACATCTGAGAGCCTGCTATGAGTCGGGCCGGAAAATCGACGAGGTCGTCCATAAACGGATGATGAGAGTGTTTCTTCTTTACCTGGTGGTGGGCGGAATGCCCGATGCTGTTTCCAAGTATATTGAGACCAACAACATACGTCAGGTAGTCGAGGCGCAGAAGGCTATAATCCATCTTTACAAAAGAGACATCTCCCAATATGACCCGGATGACAAATTGTATTTGGATGAGATATTCGATCTCATCCCCTCTGAACTTAACGAGAAGAATAAACGGTTCATATTGAAAGACCTCAATGAGAATTTCAAATTCGGCAGGTTCAAGAATAGTTTTCTGTGGATGAAAAATGCAGGCGTGGCAATCCCCGTGTTCAATGTAGATGAGCCCAAATATCCTCTCCGGCTTGCCGAGCAGAGGAATTTGTTCAAATTGTTCCAGAATGATGTGGGGCTGCTGGCATGTCAGTATTCCAATGATGTCCAGATAAAGCTCCTTCGCGGCGAAGTTAATATGAACTACGGCGCCGTGTTTGAGAATTTCGCGGCTCAGGAACTCCTGGCGCATGGATTTGATCTGTTCTATTTCAACAGCAAGTCCCAAGGAGAAATTGACTTCGTCCTGCAGAAAGGTGAGAAAGTGTTGCCGGTGGAAATCAAATCCGGAAAGGATTACACGCGTCATAGTGCGCTGGACAATGTTTTGTCCAATGAAGTCTATTCGATAGAAAAGGGCATTGTTTTCGGTTCTGACAATGTGAACTGTGAAGGACGGATTACGTATTATCCGATATATCTGCTCATGTTTCTGGAAAACAGCTCCGCCCCGCTACCTGAGCAATACAAGCTTGATCTCTCCGGCATCAGTTGAACGGATCTGGGATGCGGGACGTGCTTATCCTTTCAGCAGTCTCTCACATGTGGCGGCGATTTCTTCGATGATTTCCTGGCAGCGGGACTCTGGTATTTTAATGTCTGTGCCGGCATTGACCATGTCTGCCTTGGTGGGGAGGCCGTTGCCCATTACTGATGTCGCATGCTCGCCTCGATAGCCTTCGCGGCAGAGCGTCAGGTCGTATGCCGGACTTATACGCCAGACACCGGCTTCGCAAATGAAACTGAAGTTCTTCGGATGGTCGTCCTTGTTTTCGGCTATGACATTGAAAACCATTCTTCTGAACTGCTGCTCGACCTGAGCGGAGTCTTGCGTGAGGAAGCCGGTCAGATGCAGCAGATTCCGGTAATCCATCGTAAGTTCATTCAATGACAGCCCAAGCAATGCGCCGGCAGTCGCGACATGATGGCGTTTTCCGTCTCGGACGTCGAATCGTTTGGACGCAAAATATTTATTGTCAATGAGTTTGAATTCCGGAACTTCTATCCCGCAAGCAGCGGCCGCCACATTGTAATCATACTCCATCTTGCCGAAATCAGCAGGATCATAAACGTGCCGGAACTTTACCAGCCACTCTCCTTCATCATCTTTCATCAGGCATTTCGGACGGCACCCACCGGAATTTCCGCTATTGAAGTATAAAACATCTTCATCTTTGTCCGACTTCTCCGACAGGACATTGAAAGCTAAATCTTGAAGCTCATCCAGTTCAGGCAACGCCTTGTCTTCGCCCACAAAAGTTTCAGGCAGGTAGGCCAATGCTCCCATACCGGATTCGCCCACGATGCTAAGCATCTGTACCGGGGTCAATGTGGATGCGTCAATGCCTTGTTTCCGTAGTAGCCGACTAAGCAGATACCGGCCATACCCGTCAGGAATGCTGTCGTCAAATATTCCGAAATTGCCTGCAAATGAGTCTTTCTGTGCAATGAAAAGGTCCTGGCGCAGAGGTAATTCCAGAGGTGAAACGGAAAATCCGTCAGTCAGCCATTCTCTTGAATATTGAAATACGCAATGCCTGTTGTCGGGAGCCATTGCAAGTTCACCGACTTTGCGGCCTTCCATATGTACGCTAAGTTTATTTATGATTTTCACGTTGACCTCTCTTTCTGTTTTTGTTGTTGTTGATGGTGTCGAGCTCCTTCATTGTGGTGAAGATGGCTTCGGACATGAGCTTTTTCACGTCGGAAGAATAGCCCAGGGCCTTGGCTATGGCGACATAGGAAGCCAGGGAAATCGTGTGGAGGCTCTCGAATTTCGCTATGGTGGAAACAGGGACGTCGGACCTCTCGCAAAGATATTTGCGGGTCCAGCCTTTTTCGAGACGACGTTTTTTCGCATTGGCCGCCATTACCTTCAAAATGTCGTCAATGCTCTCCGGGTTATATTCGTAATACATACAATGGTATCTGTTATCTGCAAAAATAGCAATAAAAATCAATATTGTAGTAATTATGTTAAGAAATCAAGTAGGCATAAATAGGTTGGTAACGATTGGAGAAGTATTTTCGAGGATAGATTTCTTTTCGAAGAAGGAGTGTACTGGGTGTACACGACTGATGAGGAAAGGAATATAGACCGAAAAGACGAGCAAATTTTTAACGATTTAATTTGCGAAATTAATAACCGCGAACTATCTTTGTAAACTTGTTTTGGTTAATATTCATCTAAAATAACAACAATATGAAACTTAAAAATTTGTTTTTAGGTTCATTCGCATTGACAGCAATGCTTTTCGCGCAGAGCTGCGATGATAAAAATGATGGACCTACAGGCGCTCCTTCAATAGAGCTTTCTACACAGACCCTTGATTTCGAGAAAGATGGCGGTTCACAGACCATCAAACTGACCGCTACCAGGGACTGGAATGTTACCAATGTTCCTGACTGGATCGCAGTAGACCCTAAGTCCGGAAATCCTGCTGAAAACAAAGAGGTGACCATTACTGTTCTGGAGAATACCGGAATGGACCGTACGGAAGGCCTCAAGTTTACCATCGGATTCGACGCCAAGACTCTGACCGTCAATCAGAAAGGTACAGGTTCTGCAAGTTATACCTCAATTAAAGATGTCAGGGAGAAAGGTTCAGGTGCCACACTTGGAGAAAACACTGTCGTTTGCGGTGTGGTTATCTCAAGCAAAGAATTGAATAATTTTAATTCCAATAAAATATTTGATTGCAAGGTACTTTGCCAAGCAGAACAAGAAAATCATGCAGCAATATATTATGTCAGAAGAAGTGTACTCGAAATGGTTCGGTGATGTAGTTTCTGGAATGAGAGAAATAAAACTGTTCAACCTATATCAACATAAATATGCTGAGTTTCAGGACTATCAAGAAAATATCGTTGAGAACAGTAAGAAAGCAAATCTGCTTTTGGCATACAATATGACAACAGAAAAGGTCATTATGCAGATACTGATGTCTTGTATATACATATTGGGTGCAATACAAGTTTTTAATTTAGAAACATCAGTCGGAACTACATTTGCGTTTATATCATACAGT
>OQVS01000494.1_pt1 | contig 26918 bp, 48 predicted proteins | sample 1691601 | NCBI WGS metagenome assembly OQVS01 (sample SAMN03418268, study PRJEB22391) | human gut metagenome | biome: human-gut; feature: organic feature; material: feces | host: Homo sapiens | place: Tanzania | collected 2013-01 | reverse complement strand
GAGTTGGTGATGGTGCTCATGATCTTGGGCAGGATGATGTCGCACAGGGTGGTCATCGCCGCACAGAACAGGTCGATGAACAGGGTCTTTTTGTATTTTGCCAGTTCCGCGTCCCAGTCGCTCTTGTGCCGCACCGCCTGCGCCAATTCCTCTCGCTCCAGTATCTGCGCCACCCGCAGCGCATATTTCAGCGCCGACCATATATCGCGCTGTATGTGCTTGGAAATGCGTTCTTCCTTCTGCGTCGTGCCGCTGGCCACCTTTTTCAGGTTCTGTATCTGCCCCACCAGCTCCCGGGTCTTTATGTAGGGGTCGGCCAGCATGGCATCCATGCTGTCGTCCTTGATCCGGTGGTACTTCTTGTAGTTCTCCACGCCCTCGTTCACGTTAGAGCACAGCAGCTCCACGTTCCGGTTCTCGAATTGCAGTTCCGCGTACCGCACCATCTCCGCGTCCGGATCCGTCACGCCAGCGCCGCCCGCCTTGATGGGGTACAGGCACGGCACGGCGTTCTCCTGTTCCAGTTCCGTGAAGCTTGCGTGGTTCCTTACGCACAGCGGCGCAAGGCCGTCTCCCAGGTCCATCATCAGGTTCTCCACCACGCTGGTGCCGTACTGCCATGCGTCTATGGCCAGGTACGTGGGTGCTCCGCCCTCATAGCAGAAGCGGCTCCACACGTCCTTGATCCGCTGTGCCTGCATCATGCTCTTTACAGGAGGGTTCCACACGTCCACATACACCGCCTGCTTCAGGTAGCGGTCCCGCTTCAGCCAGTCCGTCTGCCGTGTGCATTTCAGTACCACGCAGGCGCATTTCGCGTTTTTCTTGTCGTCGGCGTAGGATACGTCATACCCCACGATGTAGATCACGTCCTCCGGCTTCAGTTTGTTGCCTATGTCGTAGGCGCAGTGTCGGTTCTCCGCGATCATCAGTTTGCGGCACTCCGCCAGCACCTCGTCCCGCACGATGGGGTTGCTGTCCGCCCCGGTGTAGCGGCTTTCCATCTCGCGCATCCATCGCTCCGGCGTCAGTTTCGTCCGCAGCTTCTGCGCCCACGAATAGGGCCGCATCTGCTGCAGTACCACACACTCCCACGATATGTCATAGGCATAGGCGCTCTCGCCCGCCAGCATGGCTTTCATGTTCTCGCACCGCGTTTCGTAAGCGTGGTTCTGCTTCCGCCCCGCGCTGGTAATGGCGTGATCCTTGTAGGGGATATAGTTGGGGTCCGGCTTACCGTTTACATTGTGCGTCAGTCGCACAGCCGGCAGCACCACCGTCGTGTATTCCGCGAAGTCGAACGCCGGATTTTCTTCCTGTGCGTACTCCTCCGCCGTCACGTCGTGAATGTTGTCACCGCGCATGGCGGATATGTAAAAGGCACTCCCGCAGTCTGTCTCTATCTTAAAGTCGTCCTTGCTCTCCGCCGTCACCCGCCACTGTCTGGACAGTGCCGGGTAGTCGTGTTCTATCTGGCGGAAGGTCTTGCTGCCTATGGTCGCCATTTGTTTGTATGCCGGGCCATAGTAGGCACTCTGCGTCCCCGGCCATACCAGCCCGTTCAGTTCTGCATACTTGAACTTCGTGCTGGTCTTTGTCACGCCTCGCGTTCCGGTAAAGGAAACAGAAGCCTTGCGGGCGTATACCCGCACCATCACCCGCTGCAGCAGTTCCTCGTTGGCAAAATCCGCCGTCGGGCTCCTGAATACGTCCAGCGCCTTATCCGGGTAGAATCGGCACACCCATACCAAAAATGCCCAAAAGGCATCCTCATAGTTTTCGTAGCTACGCTCCTGCGTGGGCTTTTTTGTCACCCAGCCCAGTCCGGCCACATACGCTTTACCCGTTCGCCTCGCCATCGGTGTTCACATCCTCTGCGTTTGCTTTGGGCTTACCCGGCTTTTTTTCTTTTTCACTGGGCGCATCCGCACCAGCCCCAGCTTTTCGTAGGCTTCTTTCTCCGCCTCGTTTGGTTTCTCTGCAAACTCGCCCAGATTGTCCTCCAGCCGCATCTCGTCCGGCAGTTCTGTCAGCTCCGGCAGTCCGTCGTTCTGCCGCATCCGGTTTTCGTTTATCAGTATCATCTGGTCGGCAGCATCCCGCGTGTAGGGATATTTGCACGGCCGTCCGAAGAATATACGGAATGCCTCGTCCGGTTCGCATGGCTTCCCGTTTTTCAGCAGTCCCGCCCGCTCCAGCGCCACCACCATGTTGTCCAGCCGCAAGTCCTCCACCGGCTTCGTGTCCTTCTTTCGCAGGTTTTCCGATGCCAGGTTCTCCTGTATCATGCTGGATAGCTTCTTGGCCTTGTCAATGGCGCCCATCTCCGCGGCGTCGTTCATCTGCTTTGTCCACTTCGCCACGTTCCGCAGGATCAGCTGCTGCTTGGCGCTCACCGCCTGCTCCCCGCCAAAGTCGGCACACAGCGCGTTATAGATGCGGTCAAACTCGTTGTAGTCCTCGCTGGTGTAGGGCATTTTCCCCGTTCCCTCGCCCCAGTCGGCGGCCTGCCGCTTGGTGCCCTGCCTGCCGTCCCGTGCGCTCTTCTCCGCGCTCACCGCCTTGGTGAAGTTGCCGTTCTCCAGCCCCTCTCCGAATATCTTGGTGATGTCCGTCAGCCCATCGAGAAAGCCCAGTTCTCCGCCTCCCGGCGTCCGGTCCAGTTTCTTTTTCGCCAGCTTATCGCAATAGGCCATCCACTTGTTTTTGCTCCCGCTTGCCGGCAGCGCGTTCATGTCGAAGGGCTTGTTGAAGCGTATGCAGGCATAAAAATAAGCCAAACTCTCCCCCACCGCGTCTGCCAGCTGGTTGTAATACGCCTGCTGCTTTTCCGCGCTCACCGGTTCCAGTTCAGCCATGCCGCACTCCTCTCTTTTAGGTAAAAAGAAATGGTACTTGCAGAGTCTTCCACTCTTACAAGTACCATTGTCGCAGTTTTCCAGAATGGTGAGGGACTTTTAAGTCCCTTTCTTATTTTTTTCTTCCCGGCCCAAAAGATAGTCCACAGTCACGCCGAAATAGTCCGACAGTGCCTCCAACGAGGAGGACTTTGGTTCCATCTCTCCTTCCTCATACCGTCGTATCATGTGCTGGCTCAGTCCGCACAGCTCCGCCAGCACCCGGCGCTTGAGATGCTTTCTCTCCCGCAGCATCCGCAGCCGCCTGCAAAACACCTCATTGACAGCCATCAGCCGCCCTCCCGTTCCGGTTCGCGCTTCATGGCTTCCAGCAGCTGCTGTGCTTCCATGTCGGAGATCACGAGTCCCTTGGCCCGCCGCGCCACGATGCTGGCAAGGCGTTCCTCCCGCGCCCGCTTTCTGCTCTTGTAAAACGCGCACTTTCCGCACTCCGCACATACCAGCGTGTTCAGCCCCGCGCACTCTCCCTTTTCCGACACATACAGGTCGCAAGTGACCTTGGGCTTGTACGGCCTTGCGCCCACCACCATTTTCTTCCCGCTGTTCATTTCTTCCGCCTTTCCTCCTGCCACGCTTCCCATGCTACCCATCCGGAGATCACCGCCGTGTACAGGATCACGCTGCAGCATACGCAGCCGATGGCCGTTTCGTATACCCTGCCGTACACCAACAGCACCGCCGCCAGCAGCCCCAGCACCACGGTCAGCAGGCCGAATGCCGCTATGTATTGTTTCATCATTACCCGTCGCCTCCTTGTCCAAGTCCTCCGCCACCACGGCGTATTTTTTGATCTTTCCGTGCCATGCCCTGCTGACGATAGAGTGGAATATCCGTGCATTGGCACAGCCCAGCGTGGCCGCGCACTGCGTAGCGTTGCCGAAAGCCAGCACCTCATCCGTCCGGGCGTCATACACGGTGTAGTACATCCTCATGTCTTGGCTTCCCTCCGTTCGCCGTAGGAACAGAAGTCGTCCGGCTTGCGGCTCTGCCATGCCTCTGGATGTACGTTGCCGTCCGAGTAGATTTTCAGGCAGACGCCCATGTCGTAGTGCTTGCAGTCCTTGCATCGCACCACCGGCGCAACATCAGCGGGCTTGAAACAATCTACCTCATCGAGCATATCGTCAACCCAACAGGCACGACACCAGCATCCGTTGTGGTCTTTTCCCTCTGCCTTGCACGGCTTGCAATAACGCTCCTCGACGCTTTTCTTAAACGCTTCCTTGTCAATGTATTCCGCCATTGTCAGCCCTCCCTCAGCCCATGTTTCGCACTGTCAGCGCAGTATACAGTAGGCACGCACCCAGCCATTGCAAACTGGTAGCCCAGTCCCCCTTGCTGGCGATATTTACCACCAAACTGCCCAGCGCACCGGCTACCATCAGCAGCGGGAAAACAATTTTCAAAATTTCCATCACTCCATCTCCTCTTTCAGTTCGTCATACAACTCGCTGAACCGCTTGTTCCACTTCCTCAGTCCGAGGAAACAGTACACGCCCAACACGATCCACAGCACGCTGGCGATGTTTTGCAACAGGTTTTCCATCACTCCACCTCCTGACCCCAGAACTTATCCTTGCATCTCTGGCAAATATCGACGTCGAGGACGCATCCGCCAACCGGATGGTATGCGGTATCCAACGTCCTTGGGCAGAACCAAGGTTGTCCTTTATTATTCAGTCTCACATGAGGGAACATTTTCAAAAACACGCTCTGCCGTGTCTTGCGCGGGTGCAGCGCAGACCACGCTTCGACTTCTGCGACGACATCTTCTGCTTTCGTGTTATAATCGTTAATGCCTTTCTTGATACATCCAAGTGTATACATTCTTCTGCGCTCCTCGACAAACTTCACAGCGTCCATTTACTTTTCCCCCTTCACCGCCACGGCCTTGGCAAACTGCGCCAGCTCCTCGCTCATGTCCGCGATCTGCGCATCCCGCCGCAGTACAGTGTCCCGCAGTCCGGCGTTTGCTTTCATCAGTGCCTCGATGTGCCGCTGCTGGTTCTCGATCAGGTCAGCGGCGGCGTTGTTTTTATTTTTGGTACACTCTCCAAAAGCACCATTCGGCTCAAGAAAAGCACAATTTCCCTTGGCGCAGTCCACGCCGCTTGCACAGCATCGCAGCGCGGTCACGATCTCCTCTCGTGTCATGTCATTTCTCCTCCGGAAAATGTTTCTTTGTCACGGCAATGGGGAACGGCTCGATCTCGCTTGCCCACCGCGCCGTGCCTTTGCCGTGTATCCGTTCCCAAATCAGCGGGAAACCTGCGATGCCGTCAAATAAGCTCCCCAGCGTCGCCCCCTCCGGCAGATACCGCGCCATGCGCCGCAGCATCCAGTCCCAAAAAGGCAGGGCGATGGAGTTGCCCAGAGCCTTGTACCGTGGGCTGTCCGCACTTCCTTTTACTTTTATTTCGCGCCCGCGTTTATCTGTTTTAACCCAATCTCCGATGTCCGTCCATCCGTCTGGGAACCCTTGCAGCCGTTCGCATTCCATCGGCGTCAAGCGGCGCACGACCATGTTTGTAATGGCAAGGTCTGTGCTGTCCTTAAAGTCGCGTTGCTTGCAACTGCTTGCAACCTCGGCGGCGCGGTAATCTCCAAACCCATTCATCTGGTATGTCAGCGGCACTTGATTTCCGCCCGTGCCCATCCTCGCCTGCAAACTGGGTGTCTGCTCCCCACACTCATGGATGACGTCGCAGGCGTGTGTCATGTCCAGCGCCACCACTGCGGGCTTATTCCCGCCGCACTCCGCGTTCAGCGTGGGGGATGTTTCTTCCTCGTATCCGATGCTGTGCGCCTTTTCGCTGTTGCCCAGCTTAAACCCGGCGCACAATACGCTGTCCCGTGCCATGCCGCCGTTCTCGTTGGCGTTCAAACTGTGCCATGCGCCATCCTGATCGTACACTCTTGCGCTCTGCGCATCCCAAGGATTCATACACATTACCCCGTGGCGGTCGCCGGCAGTCAGCGTAGGGGGCGGGTCGCCCTCTTTGCCAATGCCAAGCCCGTTTCCGCCGCCCTGCCATCTGGTGGCTTTGTCGTTGATGGGGATAGCCGCAAATATGGCAGGATTGTTCACACCACCGCCAACACCGCCTTGCAGTGTGGGAGATTTTCCGTTTATGTCAAAAATGCGCTTGCTTTGGCAATCCCAAGCCGTCATGCAGTCCCCGACTGCCGGATTAAAACCGCTTTCAGCTGTTCCGGCAGGTCCTTCCCCCGCCGCTCCGCTCTCCGCAATATCCCCTGACAGGCTTTCGCGGTCAAATTGTATTTCGGATGCGGTGTCTCCTCCAAAATCTGCGACAACCGAGATACGACGGCGACGTTGGGGCACTCCCCAGTATTGCGCGTCGTGAGTTCGCCATACCACGCTCCATCGTCCTCCCACTTCATCGTGGTATCCCCCCCCAGGTAGGCCAGCCCTTTTCAGGCACTTCAATACCGGGGGCTTCCGGCTCGACGATTTTGATGATCTCTTCGAGGACTGCCGCGAAGTCTTTTCCTTTGTTGCTGCTGAAGGCTCCGACCACGTTTTCCCACACGAGATACCGAGGTCTGACCATGTCACCTGTCCGTCCATTCCTTTTGTCCGCCTCCCTCATTTCTTTTACGATGCGTACCTGCTCCATAAACAGGCCGCTTCGCGCCCCTGCCAAACCGGCGCGTTTCCCAGCGATGGAAAGATCCTGGCACGGGCTGCCGCCGGTGATGCACCACACCGGCTCGATCTCCGCGCCGTTGATTTTGCAGATATCTCCCAAATGTAACATGTCCTAATCTCCAAACACCACGCCGCATTCGTCCTTCAGCATATCCTTGATGTGCTTGCGCTTGATGCGGCCTTCGTTGATCTCCTGTGTGATTTTTTCTAAGCACTCGTACAGATACGCGATACTCATCGTGTCGCGGCTGTCCGGCGTCTCCTCCTGGATATGCCAGCCGCATTTGTCCAGCAGGACCATTGCCACCATGTCCATGCACTCCCGCGTGCCCTGCAGCTTGCCCTGCATAATCAGCCGTTCGTCGCGGCTCAGATGCTGCTTGCCCATCAGCCCGCCTCCCCGTCGCACCGGCGCAGGCGCAGGCTCTCTGCCAGATCACCTTTTTTGTCGTATCTCTCGCGCAGGCAGTTGCTGCACTCCGGCTTCGTACATGTCAGGCACTTCTCGATGTCCGCCATATTTTCGCCTCTGGGCAGCTGCGCCGCATCTGGGGCAAACCGCCCCCCTCTGCGAAGGTTCCCCTCCATCCTATCCGCCGAAAACCACGGCAGCACGCTTCCCTGTGCCATGCGGAGCATCCGCGGCAGTGCTGTGCTTCCTGTCATGTTCCTTAAACCTCCCTCACGCTGATGCCATGGACATACAGCATCAGTTTTCTTTTCATCACGAATACCCTGTATGTGGCGCTGGCGGTGTCACGAAAGCCCTTGGAGTCCTCCACCACCGTCTCGCCGTCTTTCTGGTACACAAAATCAGCTACATAGTCGATTGGCTGCTCCCTCGTACCGTCCGGATGCACCTGCTTTGGGATCAGTGGATACTGTACCTGTCTCCGCAGCCCCGATATTTCGCCTGCCCGCTGCATCAGCCACAGATCCATGTACCGCCGAGCTTCCCGCCGGCTGTCGAAGTGCATCTGCGTGCCATCCGGCATGGTCATATCCACAGGTTTGGCGTGAAGTTTGTTGCCTTTCCTGGGACTTTGGTTCTCCTGCGGCGTCTGCTGTGCCTGCATTTTCTGCAATATCTGTGCCTGTGCTTTCTGGCTGAAGCGGCCTATGTCCTCCATTGTCAGTCCCATACTCTCCGGTCACTCCTCGACGGTGCTCGTATCCAGACGCTTTCTTCTGGGACGCCGATGGAACCGGTCCACCGGTTCCTCATCTTCCGTTCTCTTGCTCACCTCCATGAATGTCATCTTTGACCCGTCGAAATAGAGGTTCACATCTCCGGTGCGTCCACGCCGATTCTTCGCCACGGTGCATCCTACCTGCGTATCATCTCCTGGGTCTGTTTTCCAGAGGAAGATGACCTTCACTGCGTTCTGCTCCAGCTCTCCGCTGTCTCGCAGAGAGGACAGCTTGGGCTTGTCCGTCTCGTTTACCGTGCGGGACAACTGCGCCGCCGCCACAATGGGTATCTCCATCTCCGATGCCAGCAGTTTCAGTTCTCTGCTGATGCCGCCCAGTTCCAGATTTCGGTTTTCGGCCCGCTTGTCTTTTTCACCGATCATCAAGCCCAGATAGTCCACCACGATCATTTTCAGATCCTCGATGCCCAGCGCCAGCTCTCGGATACGGCTCACCGTCACGTCCGGCCCATCGTAAAAATAGATTGGCAGTTTCGATTCCACGCTGGCGGTATAGGCGATGTTCATCCACAACTCCTCGTCCGTCTCCGGAACGCCGTCAATGAGCTGATCCATGGTCACACCCGCTGTCCGCTTGGCCAACAGGCGCTCTCCCACCTCTCCGGCCAGCATCTCCGCCGTGATGTGCAGCACGGTCTTTCCTTTCCGCGCGGCAGCCTCCGCCACCTCCATGCACATGGCACTCTTGCCGCACCCTGGACGTGCCCCCACAAGGATCAGCTGCCCCGGCCACAGTCCCTTCAGCGTGGCATCCAGCAGCGGGAACCCCGTGTCGATACGCCCCTCCTTTTTTCCGGAGATACTGTCCATAGCCTCGCTCATGGCATCTGCCATGGTTTTCAGCCGTCCGCCCCGCCGTGCCTTCATCTTCTGGTGGCAAATGGCCGCCACTGCCGCCTGCGGGTCTTCTTCGTTCTGGAGCGCTTCCGTTACACGCTCACAGAACCGTTCGTTTTCAGCCGCTTTATGTATCAGCTGTGCGTGGAGCTCTGCGTTGGCGGTGGTCACGGTGATCTCACTGCACTGCCGCAGGAACTGCAGCGGCTCCGCGACCATATCCTTGATGGCCTCCACGCCGGAGGCGATGTCAAAATGCCGTCCCGCCCGCGTGTCCTGCAAGCATCGGTCAAACACAGCCCCGCATACAGACAGGCTGAAATCGTCTTTCTCTACCAGCTCGGCCAACTTCCGCACCAGCTCCGGTTTCTGCAAGAAGGAACCCACCAGCAGATATTCCATCTCCGCGGTGTCCCTGTGGCGGAGCATCGGCACAGGCATTATCTCGTTTGCCATGATCGTCTCACTCCTCCTTCACCGGCCCCTGCTCTTTTACCATGTCGGCGAATATCTCGTTGAAGTACCGTTTCAGGTCAAAGGTGCTCTGCACTTTCTTCCCCCACCACGGGCTGTTCAGTGCGAAATAGAGTACGTTGTCCACCGTATCCCACGCCACGCCGTTCTGCTCGTGAAGTTCGTCCAGCGCCGCGGCCTGCTTTTGCATCTCTGCTTCGGTGGGATTCGCCCTGCCTGGGTTATCTCGGGCCTTTTCCTTGGCGAGGTACTGTGCGATCTGGTATGCTTCGCTGGTGTGGTCAATGGTGAGATTCCCGTCCACAGGTGTGAATTCCTGTGTGTAGTTCCCCTCAAGGGTTTTCTGGAAGTTGTCAGGGCTGGTGATGAGCCAGTCGAAGCTGGCCACGAAGCCGCGCTTGTTCTTTCCCTTCAGGAACGGACTGTTCTTCACGTTCTCAATAGCTTTCAGCACACCGTCCACGCCATTTTCCCGGATGCGCGCTTTCAGCGCCCGTCCCCGTTTGGTCTCCGCCGTGACCTTCATCACTTGGGTCAGGCCGGTCTCATTCCACGCCGTCACGATGCGTCGGACATCGCCTGTCCGACACACAGGCTCTTTAGAGCCTGTATATATTTCTGACTCTATCTCTGACTCTATCTCTGACTCTATCTCTTTCTCTCCGTAACCGATTTCGCACGGTGTTGTAACAACGTTACGCTCGGGCTGGGGCAAAGCATTGTTTTTCCGCGCCCGATAGTCGCGCATCCGCTGAGCCGCGGCCCCTTCACTGCCCACATTTTTCACGGCGTAAGGAAGAAAAACCTCCGTCAAATCGTCAGATGCTTCCGCCAACCCGCAAGAAATAAGATAGCGCAGTGTGACTTCCACATTGGCGGGATCTTCGTCCATGTCCAAAGCCAACTCGTCGGCAAACTTTTCTTCCAACCCAGACCACTTCAGGATGCCGTCGTGCTTCATCGCCATGAGTTGCATTTTCAGGTAGATGATGACGTATGTATCTCCTCCGGCTATCTTCCGCAGTTTCTTGATGCGTTTTGAGGTAAAGAAGTCGTCGTACAGTTTCAGCCAGAAATACCGTTTTTCTTCTGCCATAAAGATCACTCCCTCAAATGCTCAGTTCGTAGTCATCGCCCACGCCGTCCTGATCCCACGGCAGCGACTCCTCCTCGTCGATTTCCTGCGGCTCCGCCGTGCGCTGAGATACGGCGTTCTGCGTCACACCGGAGACTCCTGCCGGAGATTCTCCCGCGCACAGTTTTTCAAGCTTCGGCAGCAAGTCGGCCAGTCTCAAGAACACCTCCACCGGCACCTGCAGCAGTGTTTCCAGAGCCCCCAAAGGTATCACATGGTCCGCGCGGAGTTCGCTCCACACTTTCTCCTCGCCGTCTCTGGTGGTATACGGTCTCTGCCGCCAAGTACCTACCACACATACCGCGTCTCCTTTTTCCAGGCACGCGCTGAGTTTTGCTGCGGCATTTTCTCCCACGGCACATACGTTCATGAACTGCTTGCTGTCGTAGCCCATGCCGTATTCAACCTTCGGAGTGCCCTTCTTGGGGATCTCGCCTATGCGGGGGTCCCGACTGACGGAACCAGTACAGATCATGTACTGGCTCCCGTCAGCCTTGCCCTCTCCATCCAAGCGCTTACGGACAAAGAGCGGCATTACTGCTCACCCTCCCCGAAGAATCCGGCGGAGCAGTCTCTGGCTTCTGCGGCGCTCTGTGCGCGTCTGCGGGCGGGGGGCGTGTCGTTACCCACTTTCGGCTCTGCGGCGCTCTCAGGGGGCGCTGTGGGGCTGGTGGAGGCGCTTTCCGGCTCGGTGGTGGCAGGCTCGTCCTCCACCACGCGCCCCGTGGTGGGAATAACCGGATCGGTCTCCATCCCGTCTCCCGCGGCGATCACAGCGTCATCGCTATCCTCGCTGAAGTAGCTGCGTACCTCGTTGCTCAGGGGTGCGTAGCCGCTGTTGAGGAGCTGGCGGATCATAGTCTTACGGCACATCTTGTCCTGCCCGCCGTTCACGTCGTACCACGGCGTACCGTTCAGCAGCTTGCTCTGCTCCTTAGCGTCCAACTCGCCGTTGATAAGGGCTTTGTACTTGTCCAGTTTGAAGGCCGGAGAATACCTGTCCGCGTGACGGAGCAGCTTGTCCATGCTCCAATACTCGTATCGGAAGGTGCCGTCCTTCAGTTCGAAGTAGGCGTAATAGCCGATGACCTTGTGGGTCTCACGCTCCTCGTCCGTCTCGTACTTGGCCAGGTTGATGACCGGCTTACCCGTGCGGCGGGAACGCCCTTCCAGTTCGCCCTCGCGTACCTCCACGCAGTCGATGTCCGCGTAGTAGCCCGTGGACATGGCCAACTGTATGTATCCCTTATAGGCCAACAGATATGCGGCCATGCTGCCGTAGGGCACGATGTAGTAGCCGTGGCCGTAGATCAGACCCATGCCCTCGCCCCGCAGGCCCGCGGCAATGATGCTGCCTGGGTCACAGGCTTTCAGGGCTTCGCTGGCGCTCACAGCACCAATCAAAGTGCTGGTGAACCGTGCCGCCATTTTGTCGTTCTTCAGCGCCCGCGAGATCATCTGCTGCGTGTTGGAGGCCGTGATGGCCATGCTGAAAGTGGGCTTCTTGGCCTGCGCCATCTGCGCAAAGCCCGCCTGATTCTGTGTTTTCATGCTCCTTCTCCTCCCTTACTCCTGCGGCACCGGCATAAACCGGATACCGTTCTTCTGCATATAGGCTTTCAGCCCGTCCAGCTGCCGCGCCGTTCCGAATACGCGGAAGTCCACCTTGTACTCGGGGACATTCGCGGCAGCGGGCATTTCGCAGCCATCCTCGTCCACAAGATCGTTGCCCTGCTGCGCCTGCTGGGGCTCCACCGTTCCTACGATTCCGATCACCTCGTACTCGTCCAACTCGCCGGTGCACTCCGGCTTCAGCGGCGCTTTCTGCTGCTGCGCCGCCGCGTACTTCGCCGCAGCCTCTGCCTCCTTGCGCCTGCGCTCCTCCTCGGCGGCTTTCATGCGGCTCAGCGTTTCGTTTTTCACCAGCACCGCGCTGATGTTCCGGGTGCGGGTGTACTCCTCCAGCAGTGTGGTCTCAAAATCGCTGTGCAGCGCCCGGATGGCACTCAGGTCTGCGCGGCACTTATCAATGACCGCGCAGATGTCTGCCTGTGCCGTGCCCTCGGCGTAGGTGGCGTTCAGCCACTTGGGGTTGAAGCAGTCGTCAAAAGTCAGCCACTCCGCCATGTCGCCCACCACCTGGGCGAAGTATGCGTCCAGTCGGTTCTTTTTCTCCTGCTTCACCGCCTCCTCCATCGCTTTGATCTGCACGTCCAGCGCGTTGGCGGTTTCCTCGCACAGAGCGGTCAGCTCCTTGCACTTGGACTCGAAGCTGCTGTATGCCTCCAGTGCCGCCGCCTTTGCCATCTTGCGGCTCTCGTCGATGCGGGCGCTGACTTTGCGTACCGCCGCGCGATACTGCTTGGCCTGTGACATGCTCTCTGCTGTCACGGCCATCGTCCGCAGGGGTTCCAGGTTCTCCGTCAGCCACGCTTTCGTCTCGTCGAAATTGGCTTCGATCTGGAACTGCCGCAGGGGGGCCAGGTCTGTGGTGATACGAAATTCCGCCGCGCTCATGCTGTCACCTCCGCGTCGTACTGGGTAATGTACTTCACCCTGTCCGCCCACCTAACGTCAATGACGCTCTCCGGCAGGTCCACTTCGGTAATGATGGCCTTCTTCGGGTCTCCCTCGCCGCCAGGTGCCAGAACCTTGTCTCCTGCTTTCAAAGGGAGGTCAGTGCGGAACGTGTAGGATCTTCCGCCATAGCCGTTCATCTGCGGCTTGTAGTACATCGCCTTGACGATCATGCCTGCACCTCCTCCGCACCGCAGTGCGCCTTGATACTGCTGGACATCTCTTCGGTCTCGCCCTCCACATCTACAAGGGAGTCTCCCATAACCCCCATCTTGACGAGTGTATAGGCCATTCCCACAGCCGCGTCATCGGTGCAGTTCTTCTTGACGGCGCGGTCTACGCCGTCAAGGCACTGCGCAAGCATGACAATGCTCAGGTTCTCGCCTCTCGTTGTAGCTTGAAACTCCAAGCCGTCATCCTTTTTACGCCCATAAGCCATCATGGCGAAATCCAGGTTATCCTGCTCACACAGCACCTCGCCGGTCTCTGCGTTAGTCATCGTCATTTTCAGTTTCATCATTTGTCCTCCTTCTTGGACACGCGCTTGCCGCTCTTGCGGGAAGCAGGCTTCTTCTTATCAGCAGGTTCCTTCACCGCCTGCGCCGCGGCCCATGCCGCGTCATCCTCGTCCATCTTCTGGCGGATACGTCCATCCGCGTCGGTGATATGCTTCACCGAGCTTTCCGCCAGGCGAACCAGCAGCCCCGCCGTGCCAATAGGCACGTTCTCCGCCACATAGGCGGTGGCGGTCCCGTCGTACTTGTCCTCCTCTCCCTCCTTGGGCATCACCACTGCGCAGATCACGCCGCAGGCGTTCCGCACGAATACGCGTTCCTCGCCGCTGTCCATGTCCAGCACGGTCACTCGAAATGCCATGTCTGTCTCCTTTCGTTTTTCAAAGTCGTAATATTGCCGCAGGGGGAACCCCTGTAAGCACATTGTTCTGGTAGAAGCCCGTCTCCTGCTCCAGCAGCCATGCCATATTCGCCACCTGCTCCGCCCCCTCGAAGTGATAGGTGCGTATGCTCAGGTCGCCGTCCATGTTCTCCAGACTTGCCATCAGGTCTACGAACTCGTACCCAGTCGCCAGCATTTGGTGGAGTATCTGGCAAAAATAGTTGCTGGGAATCTGCCCATCCCACTTCGCCCACCCTGCCTTGCCATTGGGTGAGCTGGTTTTTATCTCCAAAACACCTTTCCGCCCGTGCTCGTCGGTGATCTCGCCGTCCAGTGTGGCGAATATGTAAGGCCGCTCCGCCTGATACAGAATGTCATATGGGAAGTAATCCACCGTGCAGTTGGGGTGCATGGCGGCGTACAGGCTGCGCAATGCCGGTTCCATCCGCACACCTCGGCTCACCGCCGCGCTGCCGCTCAGGTCCCTTGCTTTCTCTGCGCCAACTTTCAGCCGCCACAGTTCCAGTTTCGACATCCACGGGGACATCCCCACCACCGCGGCAGCTTCACTGGCGCCGATGCCCTGCATCCGTCCTTCCAGCCATTCCTCCCTGGTCTCAAAGTGCAGTCGCTCCGTTTCCTCCATCTCCTTCCTGCAAACAAAAAGAGCGCCGCCAAACAGTTCGGAATTTCCGAACCACTCGACGACGCTCCGCCCTTCCCTCCAAGCGACTTAGGAGGGGTACATTATTTGGCTTTGATCTCTGCTCTGCTGACCTTGACGATCTTCACACCGTCCTTCAGCGGTATCAGCTCAACGCGGTAGTTCTTCTCCAGCGCCGCATTGATCGCCGCCACCTGCTCTGTCGTTATTCCTACCATATCCTCTCCTGTCCCGTGCGCCTATACGCAAATCTATTCCGTGCTATCCCATCGCAAGGCAATACAACGCTGTTCACTCCAATGCCGTTGCTATGCATAGTTGCTCTCCGCTTTTCCTCCGCGTGTCTCTGCTGTCCAGTGCGACGCCAATCCATTGCAATGCGTGTCATAGATAAGCTATCCATTACTGGTCCGTTGCGGCGCCTACCGATGCGTATCCTCGCTACACCGTTGCTATGCTGTCCTCCGCTTTTCCTTTACTTCTCGGCGCAAAGATAGGCTATACCGTTGCGTTACTACACAATCTCCTCCCAGCGAAATCTGCCCTTGCCGCTGTTGCGCCACTGGCCGATACCGGAGAACCGCCCGTAGTCCAGCCACTCCCGCATGGCTTTCTCATGGTCGTCACTCAGAGGAATGATGGTAAACTCGCACGTTGCACCTGCGGGGATCTGCTCTGACAGTGCCAAACTTACTCTCTCACCCTGCATCGTCTGCGCCCGCAGCGGGCGGCAGCACTCGCCCATCTCTCCGTCAAACAGGATCGGAATAGTACGAGGTTCCACAAAAATCAGTTTGTCGATTTCTTTCTTAAACGCCTTGATGCTGCTGGACTTAGTTTCCTTAACCTTCCGCAGGCCACCGCAGGTGTCCTTGAAAAAGCCCTTGATCTGATAGTCGTAGAAGAACGGTGCTCCGTCATCCAGCTTCGGAAAGACGGTCTTACCCTTCTCCACCACACCATCCACGCCGATGGCGGCCACCTCGTCCTCCATCGTAGCAGCATCCGGGGAATTACTTGCCACGAACGTGCGGTAGATGTCGGGGTCACCGGGGCAGGTTCCCAGCACCGGCTCGGTGAATGTCAGTTTCACTTTGATCTCTTTCATAGTCGTGTACTCCTCCAAATATAATTTTTGTTTACTTATACAGCCCCAGCACGGTGCAGCTCACCCACACACCGCAAAGGGATATTCCCTCTCCTACCAGCAGCCACAACGAGCCGCCTGTTTCGATGCCGCCAAGAAAACCCAGCGCCGCGAAGCTGCTTACGGCCAACAGGATATTCCATTTCCTGTCCCGGCGGTGCTCATTCCGCGTTCTGCTCATTCTCGGTCTCCTCCATGTAATCCTCTCCGCACACGGGGCAAAGATATTCTCTGCGCGTTTCCCAGCCGTTTTCCCCGTCCAGATTCTCTTTTGTCACGCAGGCCACCGGCGCGTCAAATCTCACGCCGCAGATCAAACACCGCCAGCTCATAGCGTTATGGCGGCGCGAAGGTCTTCGATAGGAATGTGCAGTTTGCGGCAAGCCTTTTGCAGCTCTCCCAGCGTGAAGTCCAGCGGTGACTTCCTACGGCGAAGCAGCGTGTGCGGCTTCATGCCCAGCGCCTCGGCCAGCTCCTGCTTCTGAACGCCCTCCCGTTCCAGTGCGCCGTACAGCAGCGTCACGATCTTGTCCTCCGTGGGGTTCTTTGTGTCCAAATACGTCACTCTCGGCATACCTGCACCCTCCTAATCTCGTTCATTTCTTTCTGCCCTCCCCCTTCATCAGCTCGTCCAGCGTACAGCGGTACAGCGCAGACAGTTTGTGCAGAACTGCCACCGAAGGATCAGCTTTGCCTGTCTCATAAAGGCTCACCGCTGAAACGCTTATCCCCAGCAGATCTGCCACCGTTTTCTGCGAATATCCGGCTTTCTTTCTTTGCTCCTTATAACTCAATCTCTCATCTCCCATCAAAAATAATTGAGAAATACTTGACTTTTCCTGAAATTCGCCTTATTATGTGGTTGTCTGTTCAAATAACTCAGCAAATTATACTTGATTTCGGTGAAGCATTTCTCTATATATGCTCGATTTATTTTGCGTGTCTTTATATTAACTCAATATTTGCTCAATTTCAAGAGCAATCTACTTCATTTTTCAATGTTTGTAGCAATGCACAATTTGGGAGGTATACTTTTGTGAATGGTGAACTGTTCGTTTACAAGATTTGGCAATTATGCAAAGCCAAGGGGCTGACAAAAGCCGAGTTCTATGAAACTGCCGGCATCACTCCATCGGCAATGGCTCTTTACAAAAAAGGAAAGACCAAACCATCAATGGACACTCTTCGCGCTATTGCCCGCGTTCTGGAGATTGACGTCTCCTATTTGCTGACCGAACTTTACGGCGATGAAACAGAAAAAGAGCCCGCTTCCCAACTGGAAAGCGAACTCGATTCCGCCCTTGTTAAGTTGCTGTGTTCTCTTACGCCTACTGAACTGGCGCAGGTGCAGGGCTTTGCCGCAGCGCTGATAGCAGCTCGTAAAGCCTGACCTTTTCCTCCATCGTCAGGGTGGAGACCAATTTCCTTGCTTCCTGTTCGTTCATTTCTCTGTCCCCCCTCGTATGTCGTTTTTCGGCGTTTGCTTGGTTCAATCGTACTCTATGCGTGCCCCGGTGTCTACGTTCATTTTGGGGAATCGCTCCCCAATTTGGGTAATTCTCCCCCAAATATGGGCTTTTACGAATGAAATAGTATCCGCAGCGGATGAAATAGTATCCGTTACCGATAGAAAGGGGAAAATCATGTCAGAAATTCAGGAACTTGCACCGCATATTCAGGACTTCCCTGCCCTTGTCCATAAAGCCAGAATGGACAAGGGCATCACCAACGAGGAACTGGCCGAACTGTCCGGCATCAGCTATTCCGCCGTCTGCAAAATGCAGTCCGGCGAGCGCGATCCAAAGCTGTACGATGCTGTCGCGGTGATGAAAGCCGTCGGCATCTCCGCCGATCAGACGTTTGAGATCCAGCCTCCTGCATCAGCCCCCTCCGCCATGCGGGAACGCATACACGAGCTGGAGTTGGATAACGCCGTCAGCTCCGGCGACGTGGTGCGCCTGAAGCAGGTCAATGGACTTTGCACCCAGCGCTTGGATGCCGTTATCCGCCAGCGCGATCATTACAAACGCTGGTCTGTATTTTCTTCAATTTTTGCCGCGATCCTATCCCTGTTCTTAATTGTTTATCTTTTTTTCGACTTCCGCAATCCCCGTGCCGGCTTCATCCTCCAAGACGGACCTTCAGCGTTTGCGTGGCTTGTTATCCTTCTTGTGTCTATTTCTATTGGCGTGTGCAGCATTGTCGGATACTTCGTGCTGCGCGATACTGCAAAAGAGACTTCACTTCGAAAATGAAAGCGTGGTGCGGGGGACGATCAAGAGGATCTTGGACGAGCTGCCGGACGAGGCGATGCCTCTTGTTGCTGCGAAATTGATTGAGATACAAGCCACTCAAGAAAAGAAGTGAGCTTTTCGTCCGGCATGGCGTCGATGGCAGCATAGATTTTTTCGCGCATTGTCTGTCCCTCCCTGTACAAATTTGTGATATCTTCCTCTATCTTTACATACATTCCGTGTCGAAATTGCACGAAAAAAACAATCTGTAAGAAATTTCCCTGAAAGGAGGTGGGATTTTGCAATGAAATGTCGTTTTTGCAAGAGAGAGATCGAGGATAACTCCATCTTTTGCAACTGGTGCGGCAAAAAGCAGCTCAAGGAAAAGAAATCAGACGGCGCGATCAAAATACCTAAAGCGAAGCAGCTCCCTTCCGGCAGCTGGCATATATATCTCGCTGCGGAAAAGCAGCCGATCACAGAGGCCACAAAGGATCTGTGCGAGGCGAAGGCGAGGGCTTTCCGCGCCGGATTCATAGAAAAGCGAAAGAAACTGCCTGCCTTAACATGGTCTAAGGCCATAGATCAATATATTGCTGACCGTTCCGAGTCTCTTTCCCCTGAAACTATACGAGGATACCGAATCATTCAGCGAAATCGCTTTCAGGACATTATGCAAAAGCCTATAAGCACGCCAGTCAACTGGCAAGCGGAGATCAACACAGCACTTTCCGGTCTTTCCGACAAGTCTGTAAAAAACGCATGGGGTCTTATGACTACCGTTATGCAAGCAAACGAAATGACGGTTCCCCGCGTCCTGTTCCCTGTGCCGGAAAAGCGCGAGCGCCAGTTTCTTGACCCGCAACAGATCATTGCGTTTTGCGATGCGGCAAAAGGTGATTCCTGTGAGATCCCCATGCTGCTGGGGCTTCACGGCTTGCGAATGTCAGAAATTAAGGCGCTGCGTTTCCCAGAGAGTTTTGACATCAAGAACGGCAACATTCTTATTTCCGGCGCTGTGGTACGCGACGAGCACAACAAAGAGGTTTTCAAAAGGCGCAACAAAACAAAGCAGTCCACCAGAATAATTCCAATCATGATCCCGCGCCTTAGAGAGTTGCTTGAGCTGCAAGGGGAGAGCGGCTACATTGTACGACAAATGCCCAGCACCATTAACCGGCACATACACATTATCGCTGAAAAAGTGGGGCTGCCCAGCATCACGGAGCATTGCTTGCGCCACTCCTTTGCATCCCTTGGCTATCACCTGCGCCTTTCGGAAATCGAAGTCATGAGCATGGGAGGATGGTCGGACAGTTCTACCGTCCATAACATTTACCTGCACCTTGCCCAGCGGGACCGTCTGAAAGCGGAAAACAAGATGGCGAAATTCTACCGTACCGCAGAGAAACTTCCCGCCGCCCAAGGCACAAACCAAGAACAAAAGAGATGATTTTCGATATGAATTTCAATACGCAAAAAATAAACCCTGTATTCATACGGTTTTTAAGCCGTTTTTCAGGGGTTCAAGTCCCCCCACTCCGACCATAAAAAGGAGATGCCCGCAACCGTTGTGGTTGCGGGCTTTTCTTGTATTCATGCGGGTTTTCAGGGTTTTGCGAAAAACCATCTTTTGCCGAAGCCGTCTAAAAAACGCCGCTCATATTCAAAAAATAATCAGTAATTTTCGATATGAATTTCGATATGAAAAACCAGCCCCGTTGTTGGAGCTGGTTTTCTTTATCTCTGTTCATCACACCACCACACAGTTTCGTGCCGCACACCCGCCGTCTGCGCCTCCTCGTGGGTCATTAAGATGTCAACATGGTTTCCCCTCACGCCCACGTCCAGGGCTATGTATGTCTTGTCTCCGATGATGACTGTGCTGCCGGTCGGTATCACGTCTGGGTCGGTCGCCACGCAGGAGCCGGGATATACCCACTGGCCGCTGGCGGTCAACACCCGGCCTAACTCGTCCTGGTTCATGTGTGCGTACTTCTCAACGCAGTCTGCACAATAGCCGGTAATAATGCAGTCCTCCAGCACGTTGCTTTTGGCCTTTATCGCCTCCCGTATACGCTCGGCCTCATCTGGGGATTCTTCTGCTATATCGTCCGCGTCGCTGTCTGCGATGGCAGCCGCTCCCCATTCTAAGCGCAGGACGGTGTTCGTGGCTTCTACCGGCGCTTTGTCCTCTGCATTGGCTCTCCACGGAGCGATCAGCGCGAAGATCAGGAAAACCAGCAGTACAGCCTCCAGCAGCAGGTGCTTGTGTTCCCGACGCACAACGCGGCGATACTCCGACCGCATAACAACAAACGGTCCGGGGCATAGGCCGAGAGCGGCGGCGCGTGTGATGTTGTCGCTCATAGCGTTATAGATGATTTGTTCCCGTTTCATTTGTCTTATCCTTCTCCTCATACAGCGGACACCCGCAGTTCACAAAATCAGCGCAATACGGGCTATCCCCCTTGCAGCACGCCCACGTCCATTCCTCGTGCCATTTGCAGCCGACACAGCATTTGCTTTTCATGTCCTCACCTTCTTACTCAGTCTGTTCCAGCTTGCCGTAGCGGCGCTCTGGCTCCACCCTGACAGAGTGAAACCGCAGCTCGCGCAGCGCACATAATACCTTTCCGGCACATGAATACCGATTTTGCGCTCCCCGCTGTCTCTTCCGCAGTGGGGGCAAACCTCCAGTTTCCCTCGCGGCTGTCTGTTGTATGTATTCACCGGTCATTCTCCTTCACTCCATGTAATCCCGCCACTTATCCGCGTAGCCCTTTGCTTTCAACGTTCTCGCGTTCATGGTGTACCTGCGCCGCCGAAGCATAACGCTCTTTTCGTGGCAGCGGTCGCAATAGCCCTTTTCCGAAATGTCCTTTGACGCATCCAGCGCAATGTCATCGGTAGGCCGCACGATATACTCCTCTGCCATTTCTTCTATGCACTTGGGGCATAGCTTGGCGGTGCATATCTTGAAAATCGCCTTATCCATTGGGGAGTTCTTTCCTTTCACGCATCCTTTTCTCAACGGAAGCTACAGCGCGGAGGATGTCGTAAGTGTCAACCCGTGAAAGAGGGTCAGCGGTAATGACGTCCTTCCCGATGTATCTCGCATAGTCGTACTCCAATTTTGCTCCCTTGCTCACCTGCCATCCGTGCTGAAAAAGCACCACGTCCGCGCTATCCAGCATAGCAAAGCATATACGCATATAGTCTGCTGGCTTCATGCCCTCCGGCAGCTCCGCCGGGTTCAGGACAGTGTGACCCGCACACTGCAGCGCTGTTTCCGTTTCCTTAAACTCTGCCTTATAATGCGGATTGCCTGTGATACGTCCTGCTATATAAATTTTCATTTCTCCGTTTCCTCCTCCAGCTTGTCCAGCGCCTTTCCGATGAGTTTCCAGCGGTCAACGCCGATGTCCCGCGCCTCCAGCAGGCCAAGCCGCACCACGTCAGGGGCCACCTTGCCGCCGGTAGCGTCGGACACTCTCTGTGCCCAGCCAAGTTTCGTTCTTTGCTGGTAGGCTTGCAGCCGTATAAAAACATCCCGTTTGATCTCCGCCATCGCGCCCTTTGGCTTAAATGGTGTAGCGGGTTCCGCCGGCTGCGGTGTGGTGGCTGGTGGGGCTTCCTCATCATCGATTTGTTCGTTTTCCTCCTGCACCTGCATATAGGCGCCAATGGGGAGTATATCGTCCTTATTGAAGATCTTTATTGCTTGCACGCCATCCGGCACGACCGTATAGATGGTGTCCTCATCCTCCACGCCCAGCGCAGGGAACTCCTCGACGGCGTAGGACGTGATCTCCTCCGGCAGCACCAACACACCCCGCACCAGCCCCTCTATGATATGGTTGGTTACGCCCTGCGCTATCTGCATACCGCCATTCACGCGGACGATCAGCACCTTTCGTTCCGTCATTTCTGCTTCTCCTTTCGCAGTTCATTTACAGCGCATACAAGCTCATTGATCTTGAGCTTTTCGGGAGTGTCCATCCAGCTTTCGGGCAGGAACTCAATCTCTTTCACCTTTTGTGTTTCTTGTACTTCGCTTGCGTTCTCCCACCGCCCAATGCGCTTATAGCCCTTGAAGCCGTTTTCCGCCTCGTACTTGGTGATGCAGTCCTCCTCACCGTCCGTAAAATGTACGGTCGGCTCATAGAACCCACGCTCCCGGCATTTCTCACACCGGCAGATGCTCTTGATGTACCCCACACGACCATCCACGGTTTCCACAAAGTCGCCTTCGTGCAGGCTTCCCGGAATCATCAACGGTTTCATGGAGCTTATCTTGTCGAGCTCATCCTTTTCCGCATATCCGCAGTTCTTGAGCATCCCCCTGATAAGTGCAAAGTCGTACTTGCCAATGCGAGTAAAATTCTGCGGCAGATTCTCTATATTGCCACTCCAGCCCGTCTCCGTCCCATCGTCCCATTTGAAAATGAAGCTGTGAAACCGCCCTGACCTCTCGTAAGAAAACACATATCCGGTAAGCGTTTTGGATAATGTGCCATCGGCGCGTTCCAACCTCGCATAATCTCCCGCATGAAAGGTGTATATCATTTCTGCTCCTCCTTTTCGGTGATATACGCAACTATTTCGTCCACGCACACCTTCACCACAGTAGAGGCGGGTACGCTTTCCGGGAATAGCGCAGTAAACCACAATTTCCACGGTTCGACATCTATCCCGGCGTAACCGACGATTTTTTCTGCAAGCGCACAGGCTTCTTCAGGGGATAGTTTCTGTACTTCGTATTGGATGGGAAACCGCCGGATCAGCGCAGGGTCGAGCCGGTCAAAGCGGTTCGTTGTGCCGACGATAATCACATTGTTGGGGAGCTTGTCCAGTTCCTGCATGAGAGCGATAACGATACGGTTCATTTCCCCAACATCATTTCTTTGCCCACGAGCCATTCCCACTGCGTCAATCTCGTCAAAGCACAGGACACACGGTTCACGCCGCACATAATCAAATATGCGGGCAATGTTGGCTTGTGTGCTTCCCAGATATGAACTCACCAGCGCAGAGAACCGCACATATACGAACGGCAGATTTGCCTTGTAGGCGATATATCTCGCCAGTTCTGTTTTGCCGCACCCGCTTTCTCCGTGCAGCAGAAGCGCGGAGAAATACGGCAGTCCGATCTCTGCCAGTTTATCGGCGGCGCGGTAAATGCGTAGCACCTTTTTTGCTACAGCCTCCTCATGTGGTCTGACTAAGAACTTCTTGTCGGGGAAAAAGGCGGAGTCCTCCGCTACCAAAATGCCCTGCAAGTTCGCCGGCAGTTCAATAAAATTGCTCTTGGTCTCCAGCTTTTTCAGCATCTCGTTCCGAAAATGCTCATCCTTTTTGGCCGTGGTATTTTCTAAAATTAGTTTTGCCTGTTGGCGAGCTCTCCTCATGTCGCCATCGCAGACATACCGCAGCAGGATTTTATCTCGCTCGTTCATTTTTGCTCCTCCACATAGCACCAGCTTTGCGGTGCTTTAGTAATCGCCACCGGAACCATGCAATTTTCATCATAGATACAGGCTGTGCTTTCGTACCCACTTTTGCTGCATGATTTGCATTTTTTCCAAGTGTGAAATTCTGTCAGATCCTTCGGCGTGTCGTAGATTTTCAGGTTGGAGATATGCCACGCAAAGCAATTCTTCCCACCTGCGTATGTGTGGAGCTGCGCTTCTGTAAGGCACGCCTGATTGACAAGCTCCTTTTCTATACGGTGAAGTCCTCCGGTCAGCCTCTTCCAATCATCCGTGCAAACGTTATACAGGGGCGTGACACAATCACATACAAATTCTCCGATGACCTTCCCGTTACCGCATTTATCAAATGCGTTGTGGCTGTGATCATCCGCATAGGAATATCGAGAGCCTGTCCACCACTGCATTTTTGCATCCTTCGTGCAGTAGATATAACACTTAAACGGCGGTTGCAGCTTCGGACGGGTCTTTCGCACCTCAATGGCCTTTTCGCCGCTGACGATCTTCTCGCACCACTTCGGGCGAATGCTGATAAGTACGGCTTTACTCATACCAGTTCTCCTTTCATCCATTCAGTTCTTCGGCACACATCGCCGTCACACTCTTTTTCCTCGCAGTCATCGCAGTCTGGAGCAAAGCCTCTGCAATCCTCCGTGGTCTCTACAAGCAGGCTCCCAATGCCGCAGTTGTCACACCCGCAGTCCTTATAGGGCACAGCCGGGTTATGCGCATCGTTTACGGAGTTCTTGGCGCAGACGCGGCATAGGCAATCCGCGCAATCCGTATCATGCAAAACTTCTCTGCAGTTCATTCCACCCTCTTCTCCGGTGGCACCCACTCAAAGTTGCAGTTACCATACCAGCAGTTCTTTCCGTGATCCTCCGGCAGTTTTTCTGTCAGGTGCTTTCCCTTCACACCGCCGAAATGCTTACACATGATGCATTTTTCCCCCTTGTAGTATTCGATCAGCTTAAACGCCTCCGCCGGGGTGAATGCCCCGCCCAGCTTGCCGGCCACGCTTGCCATCAGGTCGGCCGTGAGTTGGTCTATCTTCGTCTGTTGTGCCTCGATCAAATCAGCGGCGGCATCCAACACTCGTTCTTGGCAACGCTGCTTATCATTGTGGATTGTGCAGCCATGGCACTCTCCCTCGGCACAGCACCGCAGCGCGGTCACGATCTCCTTTTGTGTCATGATTTATCTTCCTCCTCCGGCACGTCCGGCAGCACCACCAGTCGACCGTCCTTGTCTGCCTCGGCCAGCTCACGCAGTCGGCCATAACCTCCACCGATGCTGTTTAGTACAGACATCATAGCGTTCCACTCGCCGTACATACTGTGTACCTCCGCAGGGGACAGTCTTGTGTCTTCGTAGCGGGCGAGGCGCTCCCACGCAGCTTCTTCCCATTTGCAATTCAAGGCACAGTTCCCACCGACTTCGCAACATTCATGGCTGCCAAAATGTGTGCAGCAAACTCCATTTTCGTGCGTGGTTTCATTGCTGTATTTCGTCAGGCGTTCCACGGCTTGTCCTCCTCACTTTCACAGTTGCCAAGGCAATCTCCGAGGGTCACATTCATCCACTCCCTCGTCAGTTCGCAGTAGATAATCAGCTCGTTGATGGAGTTGAAATCTGCCTCAATTCCATGAACGCAGCGGCAGCACTGTCGTTTCTCCATATCACGCCTCCTCTGCCACATAGCACCAGCTTTGCGGCGCTCGCGCCAGTGGGCGCTTCCATTCGCAGTCGAAGCTGTATTCTCCGTTCACATCTGCCACCTGATCGAACGGGCAGCCTCCACACCGCTCCTTTTCGCAATACAGCTCAGGTGGAAACCAGAACTCGTTCAGTTCTTTCGGCTGATCGTAGATTTTCAGGCCGGAGATGTGCAGGCCGTAGCCGGACTTCGACTTCAAATAGGCGTGCATATCGCCGAGGCTAAGGCACGACTGCCGCGCCACATCGTTTGTTGTCGGCTGACCCTCGCCTTTGACATAGTAGCTGCCGCCGGGTGAGCGCGTTTCCAACTCATAGATGCGGTCGCAGGTAAACTCGCCAACGACTTTGCCACCGCCATAAAACTGCGGCTTCGGATAATCCGTTGCAATAAAGTCCTCGTGCGGGTACTTCGGCATCGTGCAGTAGATGTAACACTTAAACGGCGTGGCCATCTTCGGCCGCGTCTTGCGTACCTCAATGGTCTTTTCGCCGCTGGCAATCTTCTCGCACCACTTGGGACGGATGCTTATCATCACGGCCCTGCTCATGCCTTTTCCTCCTTCCACGGCGTATCCACGCACTCCGGTTTCTTGCAGCGCATCTCGATTGCCCACAGCAGATTCCATGCCGCCGCCAGCAGGTGATCCTCGTCCTCCTGCCCGTCCAGATACTTCGCCGCGTGTCGCATGGCACTGTCCAGCAGACTGCTGGTGGGGATGCCTTTATCGACATTATGCGTCCCATACTTGAGTGCCCCTGCCTCGCAGTGCTTGCTTACCTCGATAATCGCCGCCCACGGCAGAAGATCCATGCGACCTTTCCCGCCGTGCATATCACGCTGCGCCCCGGTGCTGAAGGTGGTCCGCTCCCCGCTGTCTTTGATTCCGATTTTCATCTCACATTCAGTGCAAAGGCTTTTTGTCGTGCCTGGCGGAATCGTCTTTCCGCAGTTCATACAAGCTCCCATCTCTATTCTCCCTTCATTTCCTTGTGTCGCTTTTGGTGACAGTTACGGCACAGCGAAACGAGGTTCTGTGCCTCATCCCCACCTCCCTGCGCCACCGGCAGGATGTGGTGTACTTCCATGTTCCCATCGTCGATAGGTATCGCCATGCCATGCCTGTTGACAAAAGCGTGGAACTCTCCGCAGTCCTGACAGGTGAAGTTGTCCCGATATAAAATACGGAGTGAGTATGGATCGCGCCCACGGTTCCACACCGTCATACTGTCGAACTGAGTGCGGCACTCGTCAGAGCAGAAGCGACGCCGTTTGCTTTTTACCGCTCCTCCGCACCACGGGCACTGCCCGTGCTTTTCGTACTGTGGCTTATCGAAAAACACGTTTTCTGCCCCGTACATCTTTACCGCCTCGTACAGCGGCGGGAATGGCCTTCTCTTGCCATGCAGTTCCCAATAACGTTTGCAGATGCTCATTCGGTGTGCCCCTCCGCCTTCGCCAGCGGCCTATACACCGTCTGCACTCCCCTGATCTGCGGTGTTAGCCACACGCACCACATCACGTCCATCAAGGGACTGCCACCACGCCCGTCCTTGAAAAAGAAGTTCGGGCGCCACGTCAGCGGCAATATGTAACTGGGCGGAAATTCCTCGAAAAGGCCCATCCTTCCCTTCGCGTGCCAGTATTGCGACTTCAGGAGGAAAGCGAAGGGCTTGCCCGTGGATGCGGCGCGGCGGATAAAGTCCTCTGCCAACGCAAAGGGTGGGTTGGTGATAATCCAGTCAAAGCCAGAAAGGAACTTCTTGAATATATCGGGGTTCAAAAAATCAAACCCATCGGATATGTCTGTGCCGTATGTGTTGCCATACCCACACGCTCTGATCGTTCCAACCATATCTCCCTCTCCTGCCGCGCACTCCCATATCGCTGTGTCTTTCGGCAGCTGCAGAAAATCCAGAAGAGCCGTCACCACCTCTGGCGG
>OQVS01000493.1_pt1 | contig 26933 bp, 15 predicted proteins | sample 1691601 | NCBI WGS metagenome assembly OQVS01 (sample SAMN03418268, study PRJEB22391) | human gut metagenome | biome: human-gut; feature: organic feature; material: feces | host: Homo sapiens | place: Tanzania | collected 2013-01 | reverse complement strand
CATTAGGGCTTACTTGGATTTTGCGCTTTTAGAAGAGTGGATTTTGTTTGGCTTTTAATGAGTAATAGCGAGCTGTTGCGAATTAAAAACCAAGCAAAAGACGCCTTATAAAAGGCAAAAGACTGCGAGCAGTTATTAAAATAACACACCTAACGGCCTAATGACCGTTTTACGGTAGAGACTATGGCTCTCAGAGCGCCAAAGCATCAAAATCGCGCCAAAGTGATATTCATTATTTATATAGATTTCGTATAAATTAACAGAGGGTATGTTTCACGCACCTTGAGCAGCCCCCGATGCGCTTGCCTTTATGGGCTTTGGGGCGCTGGAGGCACGATGTTTCACTACAGGAACCAAGCTCACGGCGTCAGAGCGGAAAACGCACTAAATATCAACCATTTACGCAACCACAATAGCCACCCCGGCAGCAACCGCCGCCATTTCAGCGAAAACAGTTGATAATCTGATGGTTGCAGAAATGACAAAAACAAGTAAGAAAAGATAAATTTGCATATCTCGTTTTTTTTTCCGAAATTTGCAGAACTGCAATTAGCAAGCGAGCATACAATGATAAGTCATCTACTTGCCGTGAATCTAATAGCGTGATGATGAATAATAGATAATTGCTAAACTTAGAGAGACTACAAGATTATTCCGCAGATGAAAGTGACTCCTGACGCCCGTTGGGAAGAGGTTCTTGCGCTGATAAGCGACAGTGTAACCCCCCAGCAATATGCTACGTGGTTCAAACCGTTGGTCTTCCTCCATTACAAGGAGGCAGAACGGACGGTTACTATCCAAGTGGCAAGTCGCTATGTCTGTGAATATCTCGAAGGCAATTATGTAGAACTTTTCCGCCATGTGCTGCGCCAGGTCTTTGGTGAGCATACACAGTTGCAATACTTTGTGGCAAAGTCGCAGGACAATGAGATAGGCGAACCGCCGATGATGCAGTCGGAGATGCAGGCTGCCCCAGCCCGCCAGCCTCAACGCCAGCGCATGGTGCAGCCTCAGCGCGGCGAAGCGCAGGGACCTCAGCGACTCGACCCAAGGCTCAACCCGCGGCAGACGTTCGACAACTACATCGAAGGAGCCAGCAACAAGCTGCCCCGGTCGGTAGGACAGTCGATAGCCGAGCACCCCAACAACAGCAAGTTCAACCCCATGTTTATCTACGGTCCCCCGGGCTGTGGAAAGACCCACCTCATCAACGCCATCGGCGTACACGTGTGCAACAAATATCCCGAGAAGCGCGTGCTCTACGTGAGCGCACGACTCTTCGAGGTCCAGTATACCAGCGCCGTGATGCGCAAGACCATCAACGACTTCATCCTCTTCTACCAGAGCATCGATGTGCTCATCGTCGACGATGTGCAGGAGTGGGAAGGCAAGCCTGGCACCCAGAACACCTTCTTCCATATCTTCAACCATCTCTTCAAGAACGGCCGACGCATCATCCTTGCCAGCGACCGCTCTCCGGTAGAGCTCAAGGATATGAACGACCGTCTGCTCTCCCGCTTCTCGTGCGGCCTGATAGCCGAACTGGAGAAGCCCAATGAAGAGCTGTGCGTGGACATCCTCAAGTCGAAAATCAGACGTGATGGGCTGAGCATCCCCGATGACGTTATCACCTATATCGCCCAAACCGCCAACGGCAGCGTGCGCGACCTGGAAGGCGTCATCAACTCGCTGCTCGCCTACAGCGTGGTCTACTCGTGCCCCATCAACATGCGGCTTGTCGAGCGCATCATACAACGGGCTATCAAGACAGACAACAGTCCGCTCACCGTCGACGACATCCTCGAGAAGGTCTGCAACCACTTCGGAGTGACCCAGAGCGCCATCTACAGCAAGAGCCGCAAGCGCGACTACGTGGTGCCGCGACAGCTCACCATGTTCTTCACCGCCAAGTATACCAAGATGCCCGCCTCACGTATAGGCAAGCTCATCGGAGGCCGCGACCACTCCACCGTCATCCACAGCTGCTCGCAGATAGAGAAGCGCATCAAGGTCGACAAGGCCTTCGAAGACGAGGTGATAAGCATCGAGAACTCGTTCAAGTTGAAGAAATAGCCCGCATCGCCCTCCCGTGGCGACGGCATCCCACTATAGACATCCATTCACCCCATCCATATCGACGAAGAGGAAGCACCCGTGACTGCAAGTGCTTCCTCTTCTTGTTTCTACCACCCGCAGCACCACCGCCACCATCTTCGCCACCATCCTGACCATCTCTGCAAGGCTGGAGATGACCTTTACGAAGCTGGAGATGACCTACGCCATAAAAATAATTATCCGCAACGCCAGACAGTCGGCATTGCGGATAAGGGTTAATACTATGATGATGATTACTGTCAGCTGCGGTCTTCCGCAGCCTGACTCTCTGCAGCCTATGTTACAGATGGATGCTCGCACCAGCCATGAGCCACAGTCCGGGCTGACGCACGCCGCCGAGGTCATAGTAGCGGTGAGCGGTCAGATTGTCGGCCTTCAGGTAGAGCTCATATCGGGGCTGGCGCCACAGCAGTTTGGCATCGACCTTGGCATAAGGATGATAGCCGTTCATGCGGTGCTGCCAGCGCATATCCCATCGGGCAGACAGGGCACGCCAGATGCGGTGGGAGAGCGAAGCTGTAAACTTGTCGCGCAGATATTCCAGCGCGTAGAGCGAGCGATAGATGGGCTCGTCGGTAGCATGGCGCTGGTGGATGCGGGCATAGCCGAGGGTGACTGCCGTGATGGGCGACGAGGCTACCCACTCCGTGGGATGGAGAGCCACCTCTACATTATATCCCATATTGGTCAGACGGCCTATGTTCATCGCCTTGTACTTGGTGCTTTCGGCTGTGGCATATACCCAGTCTATCATGTCCTTGCCACGGCTGTAGAAGGCACTCGCGGTGGCCTCTACGCCCTGTGTACGGTAGCTCAAACCGGTCTTATAGGTATCGTTGCGCTCGGGTCTGAGCGTGCGGTCGCCCTGCTGCACACTGTTGGCGGTGTAGAGGTCGGTGTAGGTAGGCATGCGCAGCGCCTTGTTCCACGATGCAAACAGTTTCCACGCGTCTGAAGGACGATAACTCAGGTCAATACCGGGATAGAAGCGCATACGGCTGTCAAGTCCGCTGTTGCGGTTGGCCAACACGCCGGCAGAGAGGGTAAATCCACCCAGGATGACGTTGTGTTCGGCAAAGAAGCTGGCATTGGTGCGGCTGCCCTTATGGTCGTACTTGCGGTCGCTGCCATGGATATTCTCCCAGTCGCGCTCTGCCATCAGTTCGCCATAAGCCGTACTCAGAATATGTTCGTGTCGCAGGTCGGCACCCACAGCCGTCTTGCCTAAGAGCCAACTCATGTGGGCGTTGACCGAAGCTCCCATCACGTCGAGGTTGTGATAGTTCTCGCCGGCCTGAGCCCCGGTCTTGCCGTGGATAAGCTGGTAGTGGTCGATGAACTTGTTGTAATACACCGTGGGCTTGATTTCCAGGTCGCGATATACGTTCTTGATTGTCGCGCCCAACGATGTCATCAGATGAGTGGTCTTCTCCCACTGGTCATTGTACTTTGCCGAGTAGAAAGTGCTGGCTCCATAGTCTTGCTGACTCACTCCGAGCTGGAAATCCAGGTCGGCATGGCGCGTACTCATACGGGCGTCGGCAAACACATGACCCTTGTCGAAGTCGCTGTTGGTCGTACCGCCGTCGGAGCGCATATAGCCCGCGCTGACATGCGTCTTGACCTTGCCGCCGAGCGTCACGCGGGCGTCGCCACCCACGGTGCCAAACGAACCGGCCTGCACATTCAGGTCGAGACCCTTGTCCTCGTTGCGGCGCGTCACGATGTTGATGGCTCCACTGAAGGCAGAAGTGCCGAACACGCGGGCAGCAGCACCCTCGAGAACCTCGATGCGCTCAATGTCGGAAAGAGAAACAGGGAAATCGGTGGCGTTGTGACCCGTCTGTGGGTTGGAAATGTTGACGCCATTCAGGAGAATGGTAATCTGGTCAAACGTACCGCCGTTGATTGAGATGTCCGTCTGTACACCAAAGCCACCGCGCTGACGGACATCCACGCCCGTGGCTAATTTCAACACATCGTTGACAGTCTCTACCGCCGCACGATGAATATCGTCGGCCGTGATGACCTTCACGATCTTGGCCGACTGCAAAGCGGTCAGCGGAGCCCGAGAGCCGGTCACTACCACCTCGTCGAGCTTCATCTCCTTGCGGCTCAGCGTGTCGGCAACTGCCTCCACATGTGTGGTCAGCGCTCCCGCCTTGGCGTGGCTGAGGGTAGGCACCGTCAGCACTCCCACCAGTACCACGCGGCCCAGACAAGCAAAGAGCGAGTAGCCCTTGTTTGAGAACCGCTTGAAACGCAGGGATGATTGTGAATTAAATATACTTTGTTTCATATCGGGTGCAAAGGTAGTGCAAGTTGAGAGAAATACAAAACAAATTTATTTGTTTTTATTGCCGAAACGCAGCCTACCTTCACGACGAAGGAGTAAAGGTAGCGAAAACCGAGAGAAGAACAAAATGAATTTTTTCATTTTTTATTCCGAGGTGCAGTCTACCTTCACGACGAAGGAGTAAAGGTAGCGCAAGTTGGGCGAACCACAAAACAAAATTACTCATTTTTCTATAGAGGTACCGCCTAACTTCACAACAACAGAAACAAGGACCAGCAGCACTCCGTCACTTATCATCACCGGAAAGCAGCCATCCGCCACAGCCCTTTCCACCAACAGAAAACCCAAGATGACGCCTCGCTGCGGGGCAGTCATCTTGGGTTACGTGCTATCTGTTACGCGGTCAGTCTACGCGTACATTATCTATAATATACATAGCCGGGGCTATGCGCTCATCACAACCGGGCAGCGGCGGACACTTCTCCTGGTTGGGGGTGTTGCGGTTGGGCAGGTCGCGATACTCGCCGGTACGCAGACTCAGTCGCTCGGGGTGCTGGGCACTGTGCATAGCCAGCAACTTATGACCCTGCACCTCTACCCCACCATCGACGATGCGGATATTGAGCTTGAGCCATTCGCCCTGCTTATAGCTGCCCACAGCCTCGCCATTGGCCACCACCTTGCCACCATGCAGACTCACGCAGACGATGCGCACACCGTGGCGGTCGGTCACGTCGACCTCAAAGGGGTCATCGTTCTCGGCAGCCACCTGCACATCGAGACTGATACAGGTCTTGGCCTTGGCCTCAAACACACGGATGGCGCGGGCGTAGTCGTAGCGGTCTGAGTCGGTGAGACAGAGCTGATGGCTGTCGTTGACATAGACGTCGGCCCAACGCGGGCGGTAGATATTCCAGTCGGTCACGGCACCGTGGGGCTTGACGTTGTCAAAGTTGTCATCGACCGGACCCGTCCACTTGGTACGGAGGGGAGTGGGCACACGAGCCACCCACACATCCTCTTTGTTCACCGTGTAGGCGAGCCACATGTCATTGCCCGGGGGAGTAGCCTCGCCCTCGGTGATGCCACGCACGTAGCAGGGGCCGAAGTCCTTGTTCTCGCCCATGAACCTTCTGGGCGGCACCTCGCCATGCACCACGCACATCGAGTCGTAGGTGATGCCGTCGTCGCTGCTGATGGCGATGAGCGGATAGCGATAGGGCTGGGTCTCTATAGGGTTGTAGCAGATGGCATAACGCCCGTCGGGCGTGCGCTGACCCCACTGCTTGCCGCCGGCCATGATGAGCGACGGGATGCGCACGGGAGTGCTCCAGGTCTTGCCGTCGTCGGGAGAGAGGGCGGCATACGACCATTTCCACAGCGCCACGGTCTTGCCGTCCTTACGGTGGTAGTAAGAGGTGGCCTGCACACGGTTGATGGAGTCCTTGAGATTGTAGAACCCGTCGAGTCCGCGGTCTTCGTCTATCCACTGCAGCGTCTTGAGTTTGTCGCCGAGCAGCGCCTGGCAAGCCTCGCGGAAGCCCTTGTCCTTGCTCTTGGTGTAGAAGGGATAGGCGGTGTTGGTCTCATTCCACTGGGCGTGAGACGAGTAGCGGATGAAGTAGATGGGACCCATCGTGCCGTCGGCCTTGATTTCTCGCGCCACGCGCCCTATACCTCCCTCCTTGAAGGGGTTGTAGCTGTGACCGTAGAATGCCACCACGAGCAGCCGGCCGTTGGGTGCGGTGTAGAAACCCATGCGCTGGTGCATGATGTAACCATAGTAAGGCTTGGGGATGGTCACGCCCTTGGGAGCCTGATAAGGGGGGAAAGCCACAAAGGGCTTGCTCCAGTGGCGGCCGTCGTCAGAGGTGACGAGCAGGGTCTGGCCGGGCGGCTGCTGCTCGTCTACAGGATTGGAGAGGTATTCCAGGTAGAACTTGCCGTGCCAGTAGGTGATGTTGGCAGCGTGGTTGTAAGTCCAGCCATAACCGTCGGCCTCGTCGGGATGACTGCGGTTGGCGCGCATCACCTGTACATTCTCAGCGCCGATGGCATAGGCCAGTCCACCATCGTGCAGGCGGGGATTGCATATCTCTCCGCCGATATAGCTCACCGGCTCGCGCTCAGAGCCGGTCTGCGCCGATGCCACTGTGGTCATGAGCGCAAACAAAGGGATAAAAAATTGTCTCATCATAATCGTTGGTCTGATTTGATGAGACAAATTTACAAAATTTATGTGAGTCTACGGCCTTGCCGCAGCTTCTTTTTCAATGTCTACGATGCACTTTTAGCCATCTCGCGCTTCCATCTGAAGTAGCCTGCCACGGCTATGACGACATAGATACCGTAGAGGCTCGCCTTGAAGGGTATGTCCTTGTAGAAGTAGAGCCCACAGGTGACCACATCGACCGCTATCCAGATGAGCCATTGCTCCAGATACTTGCGCGCGAGGGCCCAGATGCCCACAATACTCAGCGCTGTGGTGAAGCTGTCGGCCACGGGCACGCGAGAGTCGGTGTGGTAGGCCAGCAGATAGTAGATGACACCCCAGATAGTGAGCGTGAGCAGAGTCCAGGGCAAGATGAGCCGACGCTCGAAGTGGGTGATGGGCTTGTCGGACTTCTTCTCCGCCGCGCCGCGATGACCGCGCGTCCAGGTATAGAAACCGTAGCACGTCATGCAGATATAGTAGAACTCCATGCCGCAGTCGGCATAGAGTCCTTTTTCGTAGTAGAGCACCACGCCCAGCGCCTGCATCACAAATCCCACGGGCCACAGCCATACCGAAGCCCGGTACTCGAACAGGATGTAGGCCAACCCCAGCAGGGTGGTCGTGATGTCAAGCCAGTGGTCGATGATGAATGTCTCCATCGTTATCTTCGATTAGAAGCGCAGTGTCACTGTACCCATCATCGTGAAGCCTGCCATAGGCATATAGCCCAGCTGGGTGTAAGGCTTGTCGGTGGTGTACATGCCATAGCCGATGGCGTTGTATACCCAACCGCCGGCAGCGTAGTGGCGGTTGAAGATGTTGTAGAGGTTCAGACCCAGAACGGCTTCCTTCACACCTGCCACCTTCTTGAAGGTGTAGTTCATGTTGACATTGGTCTGCGAGTAGCAGGGGAGCGAACGCAGAGCGGTGGCGGTATTGTCGAGATACTGACGGCTTACGAAGTTGGTGTGCCATACAGCCTCGAAGGCCTTGTGGTGAATGTTGATGAAACCGTTAAGGATGGTAGATGGCGAGAATGCCAATGTCGATTTGTCATAATGCACCTTACCTGGCTTGGTCTCGTCATCCCAGTTCTCGTAGTACTGGTCAAAGTTCTTCAGACGGTTGGCAGAGAAGGCGGCGTTACCAGCCACGGTGAGCCATGACAGAGGGCTGTAGTCGGCGGTGAGCTCGACACCCATGCGGTAGCTCTTGTCGATGTTGGTGGTGAGGGCCTCGCCGATGTCGCTCTGGGCACCGGTCTGCACAAACTGGTCCTTGTAGTCCATATAGTAGAGGTTCACGCCGGCGTTCCAGTCGTTGGCAGAGTAGCTGTAACCCAACTCGAAGTCGAGCAGATGCTCGGCATCGGGCGAGCCGTAGCTTCCGTTGTCGGTGAAGTTGTTGCGCTCGGGCTCACGGCTGGCATAGGCTACAGAGAAGTAAGCCTTGTGGCCGTCCTGGTGGAAGGTGATACCTGCCTTGGGGTTCACGAAGTTGTAGTGCTCGTCGATGTTGAGCATCTGGTTCTTGTAGGTGCCGTCAGCCTGCTCGTAGAACTTGTCGTTCTTGCCATCGGTCTTGTAGCCTACGTGGCGGTACTGCACATCACCAAAGATATCCCAAGCCGCATTGAGGTGCAGCGTAGCCTTGACGAAGGCTGAGTAGTCGTTCTTGCGTGCATCCGAGTCGTAATACTGGTAGTCGCCGTTGGCGCGGAACTGGGCGTTGGCACCCTCGTTGGCGATATAGGTGAGGATGCCGAAGTGGCCGCCATGGAACTGCTGCAGGTTGACACCGCCGAGCACATCCCAGCTGTCGTCCTTGTAGTTGGCGTTGTACACCAGACCGTAGGTGTGCTGGGTGAGGCCCTTCTTGCGGATAAAGTCAGAGCGCTTCACAAAGTTGCCCTCGTTGTCATAGTAGGTGAGACCAAACTTCTTGAACTTGTTGTTGGGACGGAACTCGGCATAGTAGCCATAACCATAGGTATAGTGCAGGGCTACGTTGTGGCTCCAGTGGGCTGAGGGCTGGAAGGCTGCCGAGAGGATGTTGTGATTCTGATAGAAGTTGTCGGTGGTCTTGTCCCAGTACTTGCCGTTGTTGAGCTTGTAGCGGTAGGTCTGGTAGTTGCCGTTGGCATCCTTGGGGAAAGTATAGGCCTCGTCGTCGAAGACCAGCCCCTCGTAGAGCGAGTTGTAACGGCCCAAGCCCTTCTTGTAGAGGTCTTTGTAGGTATACATGCCGTCGGCTATGAGAGTGGCGTCGTCGTTACCGCCGGTGATACCGCTCCAGGCCTGGCCGGTCTTCTCAAAGTTGCCCACATTCTTGTAGCTGAGGGTAAACTTGTCGCCATAGTAGGTCACGGCACCCAGGTACGAACCCTGTCTTCCGGCTGTGCCATGCAGATAGCCGTCGGTGCTGCTCTCATGATAGGCGCCGTTGAAGACCACGTGGTCCCAGAGCAGGCCCGAAGAGAAGTTGAAGCCTACGTTGTAGGAGTTGTAGGTGCCGAAACCGCCGTTGACCTCGAGCTGGGGCTTCAGACTGGGAGCGGCAGTGGCAAGCGAGATGGTACCACCGAAGGCACCGTCGCCGTTGGTAGAGGTACCGATACCGCGCTGGATCTGGGCTGAGCCCATGAGAGCGGCATAAGAGTTCATGTTGGCCCAGAAGACACACTGGTCCTCGGGAGAGTTGAGGGCTACACCGTCGAGAGTCACGTTGATACGGCTGTCGGCAGCGCCACGGATGCGGATGTGGCTGGTACCGATGCCAGTACCGTTCTCACTCCAAGCCACTACGCCGGGAGTGTTGGCGAAGAGGAAGGGCAGCTCTCTGCCGGTCTTGCCAAAGCTCTGAAGCTCTGACTTCTTGAAGTTAGCTACTGCGAAGGGCGCGTTCTGCTGAGCGCGCACACCTTTGACTACCACCTCCTGCAGATTGATCATCTTCAGAGAGTCGGCAGTCTGCGCAATGGCGCCGGCTGTGCACAAGCATACGGCCACCATGCAAACAATCTTTTTCATTTTCATACTGTTGATTAAAAACACATCAAGGGGACGTCTTCCCTGCGTCGGCATTACCCGTTTCAGGTTCAGTGGGTATAATCTCAGCCTGGGCAAGAGCCCAAGCACCCCTTAGAATACGCCTTGTATTCCGAGTGCAAAGTTAGTAAAAGACGCAGACGTGGCAAAATATTTTCATAGAAATCACATTCACGAGGGCCATAATCAGCGATGCGACCACGGAGAGAGCCCCGCAGAAGTCCGTAGAAACCACGGCGTCCGGGCAGTTGCGCTCCGCCACCGCCATCTGCACTCCCACCGCCACCCTGCTTACTCCCGCCACCGCCCTATTCGCTTCCCGCCACTACCCTGCTTATGGAAACACCCCCAGCCATCATCTTCGCGATAAAGTCAAAGCACGATACGAGTAATTCGTGGTTGGCAACCGGCGTTTCAGCCCACGCAACCATTATTTCCAACCACGCATCCCGCTTTATCGCCCCTTGCAGCATCTTGCGCGTCGTCGCCAGAGTAGCCCGCACCATTGAGACATAGAAAAAGGCAATTGGCAGACCTCATGTAGCGGTCTGCCAATTGCCTATATATAATAAGGTGTCGTCTGTGGTGGCTGTGCCCGAGGCGCAGCGGGGCTCTACTTGTCCTTCTTGCCGAAGAGCGAGAAGTGGACGTAGCGCTTGGGATGCTCGCGCAGATTGTTGAGCAGCGTGTCGGCGCTCACGAGCGTCTTGTTGAGGTTCAGATAGAGCTGGCGGTCGTTGAGCAGCAGTCCGAGGGTGCCCTCGTTGCTGTTGAGCTTGGCGGTAAACTGCTCCATATTGGCTACGGTCTGGTCGACCTTGGCCATGGTGCCAGCCACATCCACTGCAGCCAGATTGCCGGTGAGTCGCTCGGTATTGTCGAGTACTCCGTTGGCCTTGGCCATCATGCCGGGCACGTTGCGGTTGAGGGTGCCCAGCAGGGTGTTGAGCTCGCGGGTCGAGGTGTTGAGGTTGGCGGTGATGCCTTCGACATTGTGCAGCGAGTTGGCCACTGCGGGGTCGGCGAGCAGCGTGTTGAGACTCGCCATGATAGAGTCGAGCTTGGGCAGCATCTGTCCGATGGTGGGGGCGAGCTCTGCCACGGTGTCCATCAGGCCTCCGTTGACTCTGCCGGTGATGGTGTCGCCGGGGTGAACGGTGGCGGTCGCGTCGTGACCGAGCAGGAGGTTTACCTTGAGGTTGCCCATCATGTCGCTCTCTATCTCGGCGGTGGTGCCGGCAGGGATGACGAGCTGGCGGTCGGTGCCGAAGCCCACGATGACGCTGCCGCCATGGGCATAGTCGAAGTCGATGGTCTTGACCGTACCCACCTGGTAGCCGTTGACAAAGATGGGATTGGAGGGGGTAAGTCCGCTGATGTTGTCAAACTTGGCAAAGTATACGTTGTCGTTGGAGAAGAGACTCTTGCCCTTCAGAAAATTCATGCCGAAAAAGAGCAGAACGATGCTCACGACGGCTGCTAATGCTATCCTTACTTCTTTGGTGAAAAAACTCATTGCCGTTGTTGTATTAATTAGGATTTTACTTGTTACTCTTAAATTCACGGATGGCCTGACCCACATTCATCTTCTGGCCGCCCTTGAAAGCCACGATAAAGGCTTCGGGGAAGCGGTCGAGGATGGACTTGCGCAGACGGGCAATCTCGTTGTAGTCGGTCGAGGCACCATAGGTGTACTTGTACCATTCTCCCTCCTGATAGCAGTCCACTGGGGCAAGGCCCTTGAAGTGCTTGTCGCCCGCCTTGACGAAGGCTGAGCTGGAGAGTATCTGCACCTTGAAGACGGGGCGGCCGGCAGGGGTGGCAGCGGAGGCGGCAGGAGTCTTCACGACGGGGGCGGGAGTCTTGGCTACGGGCGCGGGCGCTGTGGGAACAGGGGCGGGGGTCTTGGCTTCGGCCATCGGAGCGGGGGTAGTCGGGGCAGTGTCGGGGGTGGCTGCCTGGGGCTGGGCATCTACGGTGGCTGCCTGGCGCGTCACCGCTGGTTGGGGTTGCGGGGTGGCTGCGGGTGCCGGGGCAGCAGGCTGCTGCTTGCGATACTCGTCGGGTACTATCTGCGGCAACGCCCTCGGGGTGTTGTCGTCTGCCTTATAAGGTACGGTAATCTTGTCTGCAAATCGCATCTTGTACTGCAAGAAGGCGTTGAAGATGCCTTGGGTGTAGAGGGTGAGCGCTGCATCAGAGTTGAGGAAACGCTCCTCGTCGGGGGTGGATATGAAGCCGAGTTCCAAGAGGCAGCTGGGCATCGACGAGAGACGCAGCACGGCCAGATTGTTCTGGTGGGCGCCGGCATTGATACGTCCGGTGGCGCGGCACACCTCTCGCTGCATGAGTTTGGCAAGCTCCACACTGCGCTCGCGGTTCTTGTCGGCGATAAACTCAAACATGATGTCGCTCTCGGCAGAGTTCTGGTCTATGCCTTTATACACCTGCTTGTAGTCTTTCTCCATCAGGATTACGGAGTTCTCTCGCTTGGCGACATCGAGGTTTTCCATGATGCCCTTGTTGCCGGTGCTGGCTCCACGGCCCAACGTCCAGGTCTGGAAGCCACGTGCCGAGCGGCTGCCTTCGACGGCGTTGATATGGAATGACATGAAGAGGTCGGCCTTGTTGCGGTTGGCTATTTCGGCACGGTCTATCAACTTGATAAACACATCACGCTTACGGGTATAGATGACTCGCACATCGGGGCAACGCTCCTCGACCATTCGACCGAAGGCGAGGGCATAACGCAGGGTAAGCGTCTTCTCATTGGTTACGGCTCCGGGTGCGCCAAAGTCGTGACCGCCGTGGCCGGCGTCAATGACCAAGGTAAATCGGCGCCCGTCGGCCATCATCGGGATGGTAAGGAGCGCCAGCAAGAGAGACAAGACTATTCGCTTAATCATATCTACATGAATAACAGTGCAAAATTAACAAATATTCATCATAAAACCGCCAGCGGCTGTCAAGTTTTATCATTTATTAAGTGTCTTCGGCGCCGTTACTATAAACCCGACTGAGCCATCAGTTTACAGACATGGCCAAACGCAGCCCTATATAGAAGGATTTTTCCTCTGGGGGCAGCCCACTACTATTGCGTTTATATACTTTCAAATAATCATACTTATCATGGTCACAGATCGAACCACCTCTATAGCAACGGTGATCTTTGAATGTACTTCTATCCGGCCCCTGGGGATTAATGGATGGACTATGATGATAATAATCGGTGCCTAATTTGTCCTGGCACCATTCATCCACATTTCCAGTCATGTCATAAAGGCCCAGTTCATTGGGCTTTTTGGTTCCCACTTCCCTCTTGTGATCTGCATTACCTTCATGCCATCCTATTTCATCAAGATTGTAGCTTCCGCTATATCTATAGCCACGACTGCGCTGGCCGCCACGTGCAGCATACTCCCATTCGGCCTCTGTAGGCAGGCGGAAGTGGCGTCCGGTCAATTCGCTTAGCTTCTCTACGAAGTCCTGACAGTCATACCAGTTCACTTGTTCAACCGGATAGTTGTCTCCCAACTTATGATATGACGGATTACTGCCCATCACAGCGGTCCAAAGCGCCTCGGTGACCTCATACTTGCAGATATAAAACGAGCTGAGGGTAACTTCATGTGGCACATCTTCAGCGTACTCGTGATTCCTATCCCTATCTGGATTACCCATCATATACGTACCGCCCTCTACCAGCACCATATCGGCCATGAGTTTCTTGAGGTGGGAGCGCAGAGGCTCTGCCAGCGAGTTGATGGGGTCTGCTTTCTTTGGCTGGGCAGGCTTGGGCCTTACGGCACTACTGCCGCGACTCTGGGGTTTCCTTACTGTGGGCTTGGGTTTGGTTGCTGTTGGCTTGGGTTTAGTTGCTGCCGGTCTGCGGATAATTCCCTGCGCAGAGACTGTCACTGCGACCAGACACGACATGAGCATAATGATAATCGATTTCATAGATAAAAGTATAAGTTTGACTTACATGAGTGTGGAAATGACAGATGGCGTAGGCGCGCCGTGGCCCATGACCGCCCGGGCCATCCCCACCACAGAGACTCTGCCCTCGGCGCTAAGCATGGTCATTGTCAAAGTGGAGCTCGACACCGGCGCCACCCATATTGGTACCCATAGGCGGGTTGAGCTTGGTGAGCCTGATGTCGAGGCTCTTGACAAAGGCGAAGCGACGGAAGATGCGGTCGGCAATGCGGTAAGCCACGCGCTCGAGCAGATTGCTGGGCACCTGCATCTCCTGTTCGAGCACACGGTAGACATCGGCATAGTTGACGGTGTCAAGCACATTGTCGCTGAGCATGGCTTGGTCGACAGGATATTGCAGGCGCACATCCATAAGATAGTCGTTGCCCACAATACGCTCCTGCGCCTCCACGCCGTGATAGGCGTGAAAGCGCAGGTCTTGCAGATAAATATAACTGGAGTTGAGTTTCATCTTAGTGGTTGCTATTATTATATATAAGGTGTCAACGATTATATATAAGGCATCAACCGCAACGGCTGGCACCACAGTTGGTGCAGATGAGGCAGCCCTCCTGGTAGACAAGGGTTTCCTGTCCACAGGCGGGGCACATCTGTCCCTTGGCCTGGGTGCCATCGGCGATATACTTCTTGAGCGCGCGCTCCACGCCGTTCTTCCAAGTGTTGATGCTTTCATCATTGAGCTGAAGCGAACCCACAAGTTTGATGACGTGGTCGATAGGCATACGGTAGCGCAGCACACCCGAGATGAGCTTGGCATAGTTCCAGTACTCGGGGTTGAACTTCTGAGACAAGCCCTCGACAGTAGTCTTGTAGCCGCGCTTGTTTTCAAACTGGAAGTCATAGCGATGGCTGCCGTCCTCGTTGGTCTGCTTGATTATCTTGCCACGAGTGACGGTCTTGGGCAGCACGATACCTTCCTCGTCGTCCTGCAGACCGGTGAAGATTTCATAGGGATAGCCGTCGAGCAGGCCTACAAAAGCCACCCACTTCTCGCGGTTGTTCTGGAAGCGCACCACGTCGCACACCAGTTCCTTGGGACGGGTCTCGGTGACAGCCGGACGCTGGCAGGGCGATGCCACGGCTTCTGCCTGATGACTCTTCTCTTTCTTCTTGTCCTTTTTGCTTACCGACATCATCACGCCCGAGCGGCTGCCGTCGCGATAGATGGTACAGCCCTTGCATCCGGAGCGCCAGGCTTCGACATAGAGACGGTTAACGAGAGCCTCGTCGACCTCGTTGGGCAGATTGACGGTCACGGAGATAGAGTGGTCCACCCACTTCTGGATGGCGCCCTGCATCTTGACCTTCATGAGCCAGTCCACATCATTGGCAGTGGCCTTGTAGTAAGGCGAGCGAGCCACCAGCTGGTCTATCTCTTCCTGCGAGTAACGCTTGTGGACATCCATGCCGTTGACCTCCATCCAGGTGAGGAACTTGCGGTGGTAGACGATATACTCCTCGAAGCTGTCGCCCACCTCGTCTACATAGTCCACATGCACATCGGCGTCATTGGGGTTGACCTTGCGGCGACGCTTGTAGACGGGCATGAATACCGGTTCGATGCCCGACGTGGTCTGCGTCATGAGCGACGTGGTGCCTGTCGGCGCGATGGTGAGACAGGCTATATTGCGACGGCCATACTTGACCATATCGGCATAGAGTTCGGGGTCGGCCTCACGGATGCGGCCGATGAAGGGGTTGGCTTCCTCGCGGTGAGCATCGTAGATGGCAAAGGCGCCACGCTCGCGAGCCATATCGACCGAGGCACGATAGACGCCAAGGGCGAGGGTACGGTGTACCTCGACGCTGAAGTCGGTAGCCTCCTGGGTGCCGTAGCGCAGACCCATGGCAGCGAGCATATCGCCCTCGGCAGTGATGCCCACACCGATGCGACGGCCCTGACCGCTCTTGTGGCGTATCTTCTCCCAGAGATGATACTCGGCCTCCTTGACCTCATCGCTCTGGGGATCGTGCTTGATTTTGTCCATTATCTGGTCTATCTTCTCCATCTCCAGGTCTACGATGTCATCCATGATGCGTTGGGCGGCACGGGCGTGACGACGGAAGAGGTCGAAGTCGAAACGGGCTTCGGAGGTAAAGGGATTGACCACATAGCTGTAAAGGTTGACACACAGCAGTCGGCAGCTGTCGTAGGGACAGAGAGGTATCTCGCCACAGGGATTGGTACTCACTGTGCGGAAGCCGAGGTCGGCATAGCAGTCGGGGATGCTCTCGCGGAGGATGGTATCCCAGAAGAGCACGCCCGGCTCGGCGCTCTGCCATGCGTTGTGTACTATCTTCTCCCACAACTGGCGGGCATTGATGGTCTTGGTCATCTGCGGGTTATCGCTGTCGATGGGGAACTGCTGCACATAGTCGCCCCCGTCGACGGCAGCCTGCATGAAGGCGTCGTCAAGTTTCACGCTCACGTTGGCGCCAGTCACCTTGCCCTCGGTCATCTTGGCGTCGATAAACGCCTCAGAGTCCGGGTGCTTGATACTCACCGAGAGCATCAGCGCTCCACGGCGTCCGTCCTGCGCCACCTCACGTGTAGAGTTGGAAAATCGCTCCATAAACGGCACCAGTCCGGTAGAGGTAAGGGCAGAGTTGTTGACGGGAGAACCCTTGGGGCGCAACTGGCTCAGGTCGTGGCCCACTCCACCGCGACGCTTCATGAGCTGCACCTGCTCCTCGTCGATGCGCATGATGGCGCCATAAGAGTCGGCGTCACCGTCGAGACCTATCACAAAGCAGTTGCTCAGCGAGGCCACCTGCTGATTGTTGCCGATGCCCGTCATAGGGCTGCCGGCAGGCACTATGTATCTGAAATGGTCAATCACATCAAACACCTCTTGGGCGCTCATCGGATTGTCATAGTTGTTCTCTATTCGCGCTATCTCATTGGCTATTCGCCAGTGCATATCTGTGGGCGTCTGCTCATAGATGTTGCCCGCGCTGTCTTTCATGGCATACTTGTTGACCCATACTCGGGCTGCCAGCTCATCGCCGTCAAAATAGGCGAGCGTGGCACGGTATGCTTCGTCGTAAGAATATGTTTTCAGTTCGCTCATAACAAGTTGGATAATTATTATAATATGTCAGGCTACAAAGCTACTACATTTTTTCAACATGAGCGAGCGTTTTCATGGAAATTTTCATAAAAGAAATCGATTATTTGTTTTCCGTTTTGGAAAACTTTAGATAACTTTGTCGCAGAAAAGTTTTCCAAAAAGATGACACAGTTTACTTCCAGGCGTTCCATACGCCGCTATACCCAGCAGCCCATTGACGAGGCGCTGCTCCATCGGCTGCTCAGCGATGCCGAACGTACCCAGACGATGGGCAACCTGCAACTATATTCGGTCGTAGTGACCCGCAGCGACGAGATGAAGGCGCGGCTCGCTCCCGCCCATTTCTCCCAGCCCATGGTGACAGGAGCCCCAGTAGTACTCACCTTCTGTGCCGACTACAGGCGCACCACTCTGTGGGCAGAGCAGCGACAGGGCCATCCCGGATACGACAACCTGCTGAGTTTCATCAATGCCGCTACCGACGCATTGCTCTACTGCCAGACCTTCTGCAACATGGCAGAGGCCGAGGGGCTCGGGCTCTGCTTCCTGGGCACTACCGTCTACTGCCCCGAGGCTATCATCGACACCCTGCAGCTGCCCCCGCTGGTATTCCCCGTCGCCACCATCACCCTGGGCTGGCCCGACGAGCATCCGGCACAGACCGACCGACTGCCGTTGAGCGCCATCGTGCACGAAGAGACCTACGCCGACTATACGCCCGAGCGCATCGACGCCGCCTATGCCGAGAAGGAAGCCACCGAGGAGAACCGCCACTTCGTGGAAATCAACAACGTGCAGACCCTTGCCCAGATATTCACCGACATCCGCTACACGCGCAAGGACAACGAGGCCATGTCGGCCACGCTCATCAAGGCGCTGCGCCGACAGGGGTTCTTGGAATAACCCCGAACGCCATCACCACAATCCCCGATACGGCTGCCACGTACACCGCATCGGGGATTGTCTTTTTACTGGTTATCCTTAGCTAAAAAATCCCAGTAATTACCGCGCGTAATGACCTGGAATGGCACTACGGGATAATAAAAAGACTGGTACAACTGCCATCTCCCGCTCGGAAAGGGAAATAATGGGCTATTTGTTCTTGATGTATAGAAAAAAAGAGTATTTTTGTAAAGTATTTACTTTTCTCAATAAAACCTATACTATTATGATATTGAAATCTCGGAACATTTTCTCAGTATGTATGATGCTGTTTGCGGGCACCGTGTCTGCACAGACAATATTCGTGTCTACAACTGGCAACGACCAATGGGCAGGCACCAATCGTAGGCCTGTAGCTACGATTGACCGCGCATGCCAAATTGCACGCGAATACCCAAGAAACAAAAGTGTAGACATCATACTTGAGGACGGTACCTATTACCTGGCGCAGACACAACGCTTCACGGCGGCCGACAGTCGCGACTATCCTGCCAAACTCACTATACGTGCTCGCAATGAAGGTAAAGCGGTGATAAGCGGAGGCTGCGTTGTGCATCTGAAGTGGACCAGGCAATCTGACGGAATATACACTGCGCCAATGGATGCCAATCTGGACATCGACCAAATGTTTGTCAACGGAACGCGGCAACTAATGGCACGCTATCCTAATGTGCGACAAGGCGAGAGATATAACGTGTTCGACGCATGGCAGCTTAATGTTGACGACAAGGCAGACGAGCAGATGCAAGATGCGCTCAGCCCTGAGCGCACAAGGCGTTGGAAAAATCCTGAGGGAGGGTATGTACACGCCATGCAGAACCGCTTGTGGGGAGACATGCACTGGATTATAAAGGGGCGTAAGCCTGACGGCGGTTTGGAACTTGAGGGCGGATGGCAAAACAACCGCCCTACGGGAATGCACGACAAGTATCGTATAGTGGAGAATATCAAGGAGGAACTTGATGCCCCAGGCGAGTGGTTCTATGACAGCAGTGAACACAAACTGTATTACTTCCCAACCGAAGGCACCGACATGGCACGCGCCAAGGTGGAGACGGTGCGTCTGCGCCACCTCATTGAGTTTGATGGAACAGAACAACAACCCGTACAAGGCATAGAGCTGCGTGGGTTGGTGTTCGTACATGCCGCACGCACATTTATGGACAACCGCGAGCCACTGCTGCGCTCCGACTGGACTATATACCGTGGTGGTGCTGTGACTCTGCGTGGAGCCGAGGACTGTGCTGTCATTGGCTGTGAGTTCAGCCAGCTTGGCGGCAACTCCATATTCGTTGATGGTTACAACCGACACTTGCTGATTAGTGGATGTTACATACATGACGGAGGTGCCAATGGCATTGCATTCGTAGGTAGCCCGAAGAGCGTAAATGACCCACTGTTCGGATACCATCAGAGCCATAAAAATATTGACAATCGCCGCGGCCCTATAACCAATGACTATCCGTCCGAATGTCGTGTGGAGGATTGCCTTATAACAATGACCGGACGCGACGAGAAGCAGACTGCCCCGGTACAAATCTCTATGGCCCACCGTATCACCGTCAGTCACTGCTCTATATATGACGTGCCACGTGCCGGCATTAACATAAGCGAGGGTACGTTTGGCGGACATGTCATTGAACATTGTGATGTGTTCAACACAGTGCTTGAAACCAGCGACCATGGGTCGTTCAACTCGTGGGGGCGCGACCGTATGTGGCATCCAGAGGTAGCGGTGATGTCACGTATGGTAGACTCCCGAGGCGATATGTATGCATGGGACATGATAGAGCCTAATACCATACGCGACAGCCGTTGGCGTTGCGACCACGGCTGGGACATTGACCTTGACGATGGCTCAAGCCGTTACCGTATATACAACAATCTCTTGCTGGCTGGTGGCCTAAAACTGCGCGAAGGCTACGACCGTGTCGTTGAGAACAATGTAGTGATAAACAACTCGCTGCATCCGCATGTGTGGCCAGCCAACAACGGAGACCGCGTGTGCCACAATATATTTACAGAGCAGTACCTCCCTGTACTTATGAATGCCGTAATAGCACCAGATGGACGGTGGGGCAGCATAATTGACTACAATTTCTTTGCCGCTTACGGAGATATGGCACGGCCTTATGCTGCCAACGGCTGCGACCTTCACTCCTTGTGTGGCGCACCTATGTTTACAGATGCTGCACACGGCGATTTCAGGGTAGCTGACACTTCGCAGGCTTTGGAAGTTGGCTTCTACAATTTTCCTATGGATGATTTCGGCGTACGCAGCGCACAGTTGCGTGCCATAGCCAAGACGCCAACAATACCAACATTCGTTATGGGCAAAATGCCAGAAAAGATATCGGCCGTATCAGCTGCCAAGCAACAAGTGGAGTGGCTTGGGGCTATATGGACTCTTGTAACAGGCGATGCATTGTCAGCATTCGGTGTAAGATTAGACCAGTCTGGATTTACCCTAACTGACATTCAGAAAGCATCGGCTGCCTATAAGGCCGGCCTGCACAAGGGCGACTTGCTGATTGCCGTAGACGGAGTGCGCGTATCTGACACTGAAAGCATGGACAAGTGTACCTCACTGAAAAAGAAAACCGTGCGGTTAGATATAATGCGTAAGCAGCAGCCCGGGACACTTGTCGTCACGCTCCATTAACCCTTTAGCACCTGGCTATCGGCGCATAGCTTACGGCGCATGTCTCCGGCATAACTCCAGATTATGGGTATGGAGCAGTTTGTGGCAGACGCGCACACAGCCGAGCGCATTGACGCCGCCACAGCCGAGAACCGCCATTTCGTGGAAATCAACAACGTGCAGACCCTCGCCCAGATATTCACCGACATCCGCTACATGCGCAAGGACAATGAGGCCATGTCGGCCACGCTCATCAAGGCGCTGCGCCGACAGGGGTTTCTCGACGACAGCCAGCCATAACCCACACCCAGCACCCCACTCCACAAGACACGGGCAAGCCTCTATCCACAGAGACTTGCCCGTGTCTGCTGTTATAGGGAACAGCAGCAGACGGCAAGGCTGCCAAGGCTGACGGCAATCCATGCATAGTCTTACGCCAAGCCATATCGGTCGAACCCGAAACCCATCGGCTCACGCCCGAGAACACTTGGCTGGCTCGTATCAGAAGGCACGAGGACTCGTAACGAAAGGCACGGACTCACGTTTCAAATGACACGAGCCCTCGTTTCAATCGATACGAGCCACCAGACTTATCCTCCAGCTCAGCCGAGACAATCTCCAGACCGCCGGAGATAATCTCTGTACTCAAGTGATGACCTTGTGGAAGAAGGAGTATACTTACGGGAATGGCGGAAGCAAATCGGGGTACGGAACCGAGGCCCTCCGCGCAGCCAGGCATACGGGATAAAACGCAGAACGCAAATGCCGTGGGGGTGGGCATTTGCGTTCTGACTGTTATAGTAAGTTCTGATTCTGCGTCTGTCGTGGCCTTAGCTGCGGCTTATCTGAAGACCCTTGTCGCTGAGCGACATATCGACGAAGCGGGCATTGGCGTTGAGACGGTTCTCACGGAGAATCTGCTTGATGCGGGCTGCAGCCTCGGGGTCTTTAGCCACCATGTAGAGGTAACCACCTCCACCGGCTCCAGGCAGCTTGTAACCGAGGCAGAGGTCATCGACGAGCGAGGTAAGGCGAGCCACCTCGGCAGGGTTGGTACCGCTGTCGAGCAGCTGGTTCTGCTGCCAGGTCTTGCGGACCAGCCTGCCCATCTCGTCGAAGTTCTCGCGCTGGATGGCTTCAAACATATCGATGGTATGTTGCTTCATCTCGCGGAGCAACGCCAGTTCGTCGTGCTGGTTAAGGAACATACGGCGCACAATCTCTGCCAATATCTTCTTGGCAGTGCGGGTGATGCCCGTATAATAGAGCAGATGACACGCGCGGTACTCGGGCTGGGTATAGAGAGATGACGGCAACCAGCGCACTATTGGGTTCTGGTCAAAGCCCTTGCCCGTCTGCAGCAGCTTGATGCCCTGGAGCAGACCGCCAAACTGGTCTTGCCATCCGCCGCCGGTGGTGAGGAGCTGTTCGAGCACAAGGGTACGACGGCCAATCTCGTTTTTGTCCCACATGAGACCACAGAAATCGTTGATGGCACCAAGTACGGTCGAAGCCAAGAGGCTGCTCGTGCCCAAGCCCGACCCTGCGGGAATGGCAGAGAGCAGCGTCACCTCGATACCACAGCCGAAGGCGGCAAGCTGCTGCGCCAACGACTGATACTGCTCAGCCGAATACTCGGGCAGGAAGCCCGCCAGCGCCAGTGCAGCTTTGGGTATGGAGAACGGACTGCCCACATGGTGGAAGTCGCGCAGCTCTTCAAAAGTGGTGATGACCTCAGAAGCGCCGAGGTCGATACTGCGCAGGATGATATGATGGTCGCGGCAGGGCTTGACATAAGTCTGCAGAGGCGGCTGACCATTGAGCTCGATGGCGAGGTTGATGACATTGCCGCCCTCCATAAGGCAGAAGGGCGGGGTGTCGGTCCAGCCACCGGCGATGTCGATGCGGACAGGGCTGCGACCCCATACTATCTGGTCGGAATAGACCGAGAGACGGGGCTGCTGCTTCTCGGCGAGCACGGTCTGGGTGAGGCCTTCGCGCAGCAGACTGAAGGCGCGGCCCTCGCTCTCGGAGCCGTCCTTGCCATTGAGCCGCTGCAACTCGGAGCGGAACATGGCATCGTGGATGCGGGTGAGCAGAGGCTCGTCGGCAGGCAGGGGGGTGGGTTCGGCTATGTGGTTGGCGGCAAACTCATGGGCGGCATCGTCGAGGTCTACCTGGTAGAACACGCTGTGGGCGTAGTTGTGGGAGAGGAACGACCAGTTCTGCGCACGGTTTTCCCTGCGCTGTTCGACGAGACGACGCAGATTGGCCTGGGCCGAAATCTCGTCGGCGCTGAGACGCTGGGCCTCGTTCCATACCACGCGGCCACCCTGCTGATAAGGCTCATTGAGCATCCATCTCAGCACAAGGCCGGCGTCGTTGATATTGTCGACCACGGGGAAGATGCGGGCCGACTGCAGATCGTCCTTGCCCTCGATGGCGGCGGCGTCGATGCCGCGCTCTTCGGCCCAGCGGGTGAAGGGTTCGCCCAGGAATTCGGTCACACCATCGGTGATGTCGCCGCGGAACTTGTCGTTGAAACCATAGGGGCGTATGGCGTAGCTCTCGTCGCCGATGGGCACGATGTCGACACACTGGCCATGACGGAGTTCTATCTTCCACTGGTTGCGGGGCACACCAGTGATGATATTCTCATGGGCTATGGTCCACTGGGCGCTCACACAGCTGTTTTCTATCCAGAGGTTCTGGTTGTGTTCGGTAATCTTAATCTCCACTTCAGAGTTCTGGGTGAACATGGAGGGATGGGGCTTGAGCGAGTGGTGCATGATCTCGCGCTGGTCGTTGACGATATTCTGGATGTCGACCATAGACGAGACTATTTCGTGCGACGTACCGAAGTGATAGAACTCTCCGCCGGGCAGAGGCAGTATGGCCACCTTGAGGTCGTTGACCTCGGGGTCGTCGATGGTGGGGTCGGTGCCGAGACAGCAGCCAAACTCGCCGTACATGTCATAGTTGGTCACCTCACCGTCGCGCATAGAGCGGCGCATGAGCACCTTGACGGCGCGGTCGGACAACAGCCACACGCCGATGTCGGTCAGATAGAAATGCTCTTTCTGCAGCTGACCCAGCGTCTGCATCGATGGCTTCTGAAGCATACACTTGAGCTGGGTGGGAGTCTGGTGGGAAGAGACAAAGACGCCGTGGTCCTTGGCTATTTCGGGTCCGAGCCACAGGCCATAGCACACCACGTCGGCATCGGGGATGGGCTGGAGCGCCTGGGTAGCGCGGATATAGACGTCGCCGCTGACAATCATCGTGCGCAGACCCTCGGGCGCCTGGTTCATGATGCGCTGATAGAGGGGCACCTGCAGGGAGAGCAGGTCTTGAGACAGGCGCTGGCCGCGCTCCCATCTGAACACGGGGATGGGCGTGAGTATCTTGCCCGAAGGGGCGTATGAGGGCAGTCTTCGGCTCTGTCCGCCGGCATGGAGCAGCAGACGGCGGTCGGCAGCGAGCCACTCGTCGAAGCTACGGCCATTGCCATGGGCTTCGTAGCAAGCCTGGAGCAGCCAGGTGGTGCCGCCACCCGAGCCGAGCTTGCGGCCCACGGGGTCGTTGGTGCAGAACCATTCGGTATCAGACAGACCGGTTATGTCATGGAAACATCCCACCAGATTGGGGGGCAGGGAGAGCAGTTTCTTCATATCTTATAGAGTATTAATGTGTCGTTTGATTATTCTTCTTGCGGCGCCAGGTGTCGTAGAGTCCACCCACGATGATGAGCAGCAGCATCACATAGGCCACATAGGCTATGGTCTCGGTGGTATCGACGCTCTTGGGGAAGAAGGCGAGCTTGACCTGATGCTTGCCGGCAGGCACGCGGAGCGCGCGCAGGATGTAGTTGACGCGGCCCAGCTCGGCAGGCTGTCCATCGATGGTGGCGGTCCATCCGGGATAGTAGACCTCGGAGAAGACGAGCACGCCGCCCTTGTCAGAGCTTACCTCGTAGGTCAGCTGGTTGGGCTCATAGGCGAGGAGCTTGGCCACAGAGTTCTTGTCTTGCACCACAGCCTCGCCCAGCACGTCGGCAAAGCGCTTGTCGGCCACAGCCTCGTGGCGCAGGTCAATCTGGCCTATGCGCTCTATCTCCTGGTTGGCATTGTCGGCAAAGGTGAGCCGGTCTACAAACCATGCGTTGCCGTAGGCATAAGGATTGAGCAGAGGCACGGTCTGTCCGCCCTGCAGGGGGACGATAATATACTTGGTGTTGAGCATATTGAGCACGGGGAAGAGCGAGTCGCCGTTGACGCGGGTCATGTCGCCGTCGCTATCGGCCACCGCCTTCATGATGCGCGACATCTGGGGATTGATGTAAGCCTCTATCATCTCCTGGTAGCGGCGCAGCTTGGCGGCATGATAGCCTCCGATGCTCTTGTGGTAGTAAGAGGTCTCGTTCTCGTTGAAGGTATTGGTGGCAAGGTTGAGCACACGATAGTCCAGACCCTTGTCCTTGAGGATGAGCTGGTCGGTGTGGCTCATGGGCTGAGGTGCCTCGCGCACGCTCTTCTCTACAAACATGCCGTCATTGAGGTAGCGCTTGTTGACCTGCCACATGTCTACCAGGCAGAGCACTCCCACGCCGGCAATCATATAGGCAGCCTTGAGCTTGTTGATGCGGTAGAGCAGCAGCATCACCACGCCCACGGTAATAATCCAGAACGAGCGCCAGCAGTCGGCAGTCATCACGGCCTGACGCATCTCGGTGAGATTGGCCATAAGGGCGTGACGATACTCGTCGGGTATCTGGCCGAGCGCCACACGCTCGGACGAAGAGATGAAGTCTTGGAAGAAGAAGCCGGGCATGAGGGCGAAGAGCAGAGCCACGCCGGCGGTGAGGCCGAAGCTCACGTAGACCCAGCGCATATTGCGGGTGAGCACCTGTGGGTCTTCCACGATGCGGCGCAGCGCCATCATGGCAAGCAGAGGGATGGTAAACTCGGCTATCACAAGGATAGACGCCACGGTGCGGAACTTGGCGTAGAGGGGCACGTAGTCGAGGAAGAAATCGGTAAAGGGCATGAAGTTGCGACCCCACGAGAGGAGTATACTCAGCACGGTGGCTGCGAGCAGAGCCCACTTCATGGGCCCCTTGACGATGAAGAGACCGAGGACGAAGAGCATGAGCACAAAGGCACCCACGTAGACGGGGCCGCTGGTACCGGGCTGCTCGCCCCAGTACTGTCCTATCTGCTGGTAGATGGGGTAGAACTCAGGGTTGGCCTTCTCCATGGCGGTCTCACTGGCTGCGAGGGGTACAGAGGCACCTCCCTTGACATTGGGGATGAGCAGCGTCCATGTCTCGTCGATGCCGTAGCTCCACTGGGTGATGTAGTCGCGGTCCAGTCCACTGCTGGTCTGGTTGGCGGCGTTCTGCTTGACCAGCTCGCTCTTTCCGCGCATGCTCTCCTGGCCATACTGCCAGGTGTGGTAAAGGTTGCTCAGATTGATGCAGATGCCCAGCGCGGCGCCCACGAAGCAGACGGCGGTGGCTTTGGCAAAGCGGTCGAGGCGGTGGCTGCGGATGGCCTCAACGAGGAAGGCTATCACCATGAAGAGGATGATGAACAGATAGTAGTAGGTCATCTGCACGTGGTTGGCCTTCACCTCGAAAGCGGTGAAGATGGCTGTGAGCAGCAAGCCGCTCAGGTAGCGTCCGCGATAGGCCAGCACCACGCCGGCAATCATGGGCGGCAGATAGGCCAGCGCCATCACCTTCCAGATGTGGCCCGCGGCGATGATGATGAAGAAGTACGACGAAAACGCCCAGATGATGGAGCCCAGCACAGCCAGCTCCTTGCGGAAGTCGAAGGCGCGCAGCAGGATGTAGAAGCCCAAGAGGTAGGCAAAGACGTACCACACATTCTCGGGAAGCCACAGATGGTAGGCGTCCATGACCTTCTGCAGACCGTTGGTACTCGAATACGACGGCGCAGTCTGATAGGTGGGCATGCCGCTGAATGTGGCGTTGGTCCAGCGCGACACTTCGCCGGTGCGGGCGTGATATTCCGACTGCTCCTGACCAGCTCCGCGACCCGCCGACGAGTCATGGCGGTAGAGGATGCGGCCGTCAAGGTCGGCAGGCATGAAATAGACAAACGCTATCAGCGCAAACAAAACTACTGCGGCTGCATCGAGCCAGTATTTCTTCAGTATATTCATTGTTGTTGGTATTGTTTACTCCTCGCCCGTTAAGGGCTGTAAGTATTAATGTATTATAAATCGCTGCAAAGATAATGAAAATATGAGAATAAGCCAACATAATCGGCAATTAACGTGACTTTTGCCCTTCTGCCGGCGGCCTGGGACCTGGCGGAGGCCGTGACGGGGCCGGGCTGGCTGGGCAGTACCCTTCTCTCCCTGGCTCTGTACTGGCTGGGGACCACGGTCCTGGGGGCGGGGCTGTGCATTCTGGGCCGCCGGGATCTGAAGGCCGCCCGGAAGGGGATCCTGCTCTATCCCCTGTTCACCGCCACCTGGCTGCCCTTGCAGGTCATTGCCTTCTTCCGCCGGAGCACGGACTGGAAGCCCATTGTCCGCCGGGTCAAGAAGGCCGCCCTTCTGCCGGAGATACGGTCCGCAT
>OQVS01000492.1_pt1 | contig 26976 bp, 23 predicted proteins | sample 1691601 | NCBI WGS metagenome assembly OQVS01 (sample SAMN03418268, study PRJEB22391) | human gut metagenome | biome: human-gut; feature: organic feature; material: feces | host: Homo sapiens | place: Tanzania | collected 2013-01 | reverse complement strand
ACCGGTGAGATCATTACGGAGAAATCCGGGAACCTGAATTTGGGAATCCCCGGTGTTATGTACGTGGGTGGTATCTGCGGTGTCATCGGATCTTTCTTTTATGAGAGATCCGCAGGCGGTGCGTCAAATATGAACGGGTTCCTTGCTGTTGCAATCCCAATGCTTTGTTGTCTGTTGGGGTCTCTGTTGATGGGATTACTGTACTGCTTTCTGACTGTTACTCTTCGGGCGAACCAGAACGTGACCGGTCTGGCCATGACCACCTTCGGTGTAGGCTTCGGTAACTTCTTCGGCGGTTCCCTGATCAAGCTGGTCAACAGTGATGTACCTTCCATCGCACTGTCCGCTACCAGCAGCTATTTCAGCAAGTCCCTTCCCTTCGCAGGAAAGCTTGGATGGTTTGGCAAGCTGTTTTTATCCTATGGATTTTTGGCCTATCTGGCGGTGATCATTGCATTTGCAGCATCTTATGTGCTGAAGCATACCAGAACAGGACTGCACTTAAGAGCAGTCGGTGAAGGACCCAATACTGCAGATGCGGCCGGTATCAATGTATCCAGATATAAATACATTGCAACGTGTATCGGTTGTATGATCGCAGGACTGGGTGGTCTGTATTATGTAATGGACTATGCCTGTGGTGTCTGGTCCAATGATGCGTTCGGTGACAGAGGCTGGCTTGCCATTGCACTGGTCATCTTCACCATCTGGAGACCGAATATCAGCGTATTTGCCTCTTTCCTGTTCGGTGGACTGTATATTTTGTACCTGTACCTGCCTACCGGTATCGAGCATATGGAATATCAGGAGCTGTATAAGATGATTCCTTATGTCGTAACCTTATTGGTACTGGTCATCACCAGCATGAGGAGTAAGAGAGAGAATCAGCCGCCCGCAAGTCTGGGACTGGCATACTTCAGAGAAGAGAGATAATAACTATAGAAAAGACGATTTGGAATCAAAAACGGCGTTTTTCGGAAATTTCCGGGGAACGTCGTTTTTTGTTGCTCATTTTGGAAAAAACTCAAAGAAAATTTAGGAAAACTTTTGATTTTATTCGGATGGAATTTACCTGTGTCTGTTATGCTGAGAATCAGTTCAGAGAAAATAAGCGGAAGGGAGAAAAGAGATGAAAGTATTGATCACAACGGACTGGTACAAGCCGGCCATCAACGGCGTCGTGACTTCGGTATGCAATCTGTGGGAGGAATTACAGCAAAGAGGACATGAAGTGAAGATCCTGACCCTGTCTCGGACAGCTCATTCCTATGAGGAAGAGGGTGTGATCTATATGGGCTCCGTGAATGCCGGATATATTTATCCGGGTGCCAGACTCCGGGTGTCCCCAGGACGCGAACTGTATCGCAGGATTATAGAGTGGCAGCCGGACATTGTGCATTCCCAATGCGAATTTTCTACCTTTTTTATGGCGAAAAGGATCGCGGAGGAATGTAAGATTCCTCTGGTGCATACCTACCATACCGTATACGAGGATTATACCCATTATTTTTCACCTTACAAAAAATGGGGCAGAGATATGGTGCAATTCCTGACGAGACGGATCTTGGAGAAAGTGGACAGCATGATTGCTCCCAGTACGAAGATCGAGACACTGTTAAAGGGTTACAAAATTCAGTGTCCGGTATCGGTGATTCCGTCGGGTATCGATCTGGAAAAATATGCGGCACAGTCCCGGACAGGAGTCAGAGAGCAGATGCGCAGAAAATACGGAATTGCCAAGGAGACTACCGTACTGTTATATGTGGGGCGGCTGGCAAAAGAGAAAAATCTGGAAGAATTGCTGGAGTACCAGCAGAAAGTACAGGAGAGCGGCACGATGCTGATGATCGTAGGCGGAGGTCCTTATTTGGAGATTTTGCGGAAAAAGGCAGCTGAGCTGGGTGTGATGGAAAGTGTTATTTTTACCGGAATGGTGTCACCGGAGGAAGTGGCATCCTATTATCCGGCAGGAGACCTGTTCATCAGCGCTTCCACCAGTGAGACCCAGGGACTTACCTATGCGGAAGCACTGGCAGCAGGATTGCCGCTATTGTGTAGAAAGGATGAATGTCTGCGGGCAGTTGTGGAAGAGGGCAAAAACGGCTGGCAGTACCGGACGGAAGAGGAATTCCTGAAAGATTTGAAGAGCTGGAAGGAGAAAGAATACGATGAACGCAGAGGAATGTGCAATTATGCAAAACAGTCCGCAGAAATATTTTCCCAAAAAAGATTTGCGGGAAGTGTGGAACAATTATACGAACGACAACTCGAAGAAAAATGGGCCGAAAGAGAAAAGCACCTGGCAAAAGGCAGTCAATATTGCATCCTGGGTTAGTCTGATCCTCTGCGGAATACTGGCAGTCTGGGGCTATCAGAGCGGTATTTTCCAGTCGGTGGAGACCATGCAGCAGTTTGTGAACCGCTTTGGAATGGTCGGTGCGCTGATCTTTGTGCTGATTCAGATCGTTCAGGTGGTATTTCCCATCATACCGGGCGGCATCAGCTGCCTGGCGGGGGTATTGCTCTTTGGTGCGATTCCGGGTTTTTTCTATAACTATATCGGGATCTGTGTGGGTTCCTGTATTGCTTTTGGGATTGCAAGAAGCCTGGGAAGATCGGTATTGTACAAGATGTTTTCCGAGAAAATGATCGAAAAATACCTGACGTGGACGGAGCAAAAAGGAAGATTTTTAAAACTATTTGCACTGGCCATTTTTCTGCCGGTAGCGCCGGATGATTTTCTCTGCTACCTTGCCGGAACGACGAACATGACATGGAAGCAGTTTGTGGCAGTCATCTTTCTGGGGAAGCCATTTTCCATTGCACTGTACAGCCTGGGACTTGCGACACTGTTCCAGGTGATTTTCCATCTGGCATAGGAGTATCTTCATATGAAAGTATATATTTATAAAGGCGGACAGTCACTGGTGGCCAAAAGCGGTGTTGGCAGTGCCATCCGTCATCAGGAAAAAATGCTGCAGGCGGCGGGAGTGATTGTGACGGATATCTGGAAAGAGGCAGATATCGTTCAGATCAATACCGTACTGCCTGATTCGCCTCTGGTGGCACGGCGGGCGAGACGGCAGGGGAAAAAGGTCGTCTATTACGGACACTCTACCATGGAAGATTTTAAGAATTCCTTTATTGGCTCTAATCTGGCTGCTCCTTTATTTAAAAAATGGATATGTCATTGCTATAGACAGGGAGATGTGGTCATTACTCCAACGGAGTATTCCCGGAAATTATTGATGAGCTATGGATTGCATAGGAAGGTTTATTCACTGACCAATGGTGTAGACACGGATTTTTTCCACAAAACAGAACAGGCAAGTGGACAGTTTCGTGTTCTTTTTCATATTCCTGTGGATAAAAAGGTTGTGATATCTGCAGGACATCTTATTCGAAGAAAGGGCATTCTGGATTTCCTTGAGACAGCGAGAAGAATGCCGGATGTTCTTTTTCTATGGTTTGGTGGCGGCAATCATGCATTGATCCCTAAGGAAATAAAAAAAGTTGTGGCGGAAAAACCGGAGAATGTTATTTTTGCAGGATTTATGCCTACTGTGATCCTACGGGATGCATACTGCGGAGCGGATGCGTTTGCATTTTTCAGTTATGAAGAGACAGAAGGAATTGTGGTATTGGAAGCATTGTCCTGTGAGGTCCCGGTGATCGTCAGGGATATTCCGGTGTATGACGAATGGCTGGAGAATGGTGTCCAGGTGCGGAAAGCCACGGATCCAGATTCCTATGAGCAGGCACTCCGGGAGATCCTGTCCGGGGAACGACAGGAAGAAGTACTGCGCAGAACCCAGGCAGGCAGAGCTTTAGCGGTGGAACACAGTATGAAAGCGACCGGGGAAAGACTGTATCAGATCGAGCAGAACCTGTATCAATAGACAAAACAGGACGGGCTATTGAACCGATTTTGAAAATATGGTATGTTCAAAGGGAATGTATAAGGAAAGGCTGAACAGATGGAAAAAATATATTCCCGACTGGTGCGTATCGTATCGATTATTATTATAGGCTATCTTTTTTTGCAGGGACTTTTTACGATCTGTAATATGCAGAGAGTGACGGAACAGGTATATTACATGAAAAATAATCCCTGGCGCCAGCTTCTGTGCATCGGTATTGTGATTTTATTGTGCTGGCTTGCCGGAAAATGCAAAATAAAAGAATTTCTGGACCGCTATGGGCAGTATGTTTTCTATATCTGCATTACCGGGATGGTGATTTTCCTGTTGTGGTGGGTCAGCCGGACGGGGTTCTGGTTCTTCGGTGATTCGGAAAAAATCTATATGTGTGCCGGAGCCTTTCTGGAGGGGAATGCGTCTCCCTGGGAGCCCGGCGGTTATGCTTATATGTGGCCGCACCAGAACGGCATGATTTTGCTGGCGGCTCTTTTGCTGCGATTTGTGGATACTGTACAAAGCTTTTATGCGATGTATGTGATTCTCATAGTTTTCTACGCAGTGACGATTGTGGGACTGTATCAGATCTGCTGTCTGCTGTTTGGAAAAAATGCTTTTACGGCAGTGCAGGGCGTGATCCTGGCGACGTATCTGCCGTATGCTTTTCTGATCAATAATATATATAGCGACCATATCGGGTATGGATTTGCAGTAGTGGCTGTCTGGATGGCGTTACTTTACCGGAAGTCGAGAAGGATACAGTATTCCGTGTTATGCGGCATAAACATGGCATTGGCTGCGATATTTAAACAAAATTGCCTCATTATTTTTGTGGGGATTGCTGTCTTTTATATAATGTGCCTCATTACAGACCGCACTTCGGGAAAACGGGTAAAACTGAAGATCGCCGGGAATCTGCTGCTGGTTGCAATGCTGACCTTTTTGATAAGCAGCATTCCTACAGCATATATCAGTTTCCACCTGCAGGTGGAGCCCGGGGCAGGGAATAGCAAATGGGCTCATATCGCTATGGGATTGCAGGAGACGGAAAGTGCGCCGGGATGGTACAATACTTATAACGAGGCCACTTTTGTGGAAAATAATTATGATACTGATGCTACAGCAGTGGCCAGTCTGGAAAATATTGGGGAATCCTTGCAACATTTTGCAAAAGATCCGAAATATGCGTGGTCATTTTTCAATAGAAAATGGGCCATTCTGTGGAACAATCCTACCTTTGAATGTTTTACCCTGCAGAGCAATAAGGTATCCAATGTAGAGTTGTCCCCCCTTGTAAAATCCACCATATACGATGGCGGCAAGATCAATATTCTACTGATCGCATTTTTTGATGTGTGCCAGTCGATTTTTTTGTTTGGCATTTTGTTGTATCTGCTTACGGAGAAAAAAGCGGATTTTGGAGAGTTGCTGCCGTTTCTGCTATTGATCGGAGCGTTTGTATTCTGGACATTCTGGGAGACAAAATGCAGATATGTACTGCCGTATTTTCTGTTTGTCATGCCCTATAGTGTATTAGGATACCGCAATCTGATCCGGCAGTGGAAGAGTAAAGCAGTGCGGATCTCGCTGGGAATTATTGCGGCACTGATTGTGTTGATTGGTGTGAGCAATTTCTCTGCCATTACGGAAAGTATGAAGATCAATAAGGATACGGAAGCGTATTACGAATATATTCATGAATACAATAAGAATTTTATGAATTTCCGGTATTAATGAAAGGTCTCTGGTTTTTGAAAGAAGCGAAAAAGTATCATCATGTCCCTCTTGCAAAGTAAACGTCTTTATCATAAAATGAGAGTACCTTACAAAGGAGGTGCTTACGATGAACCTTGTAATTACTATCAGCCGAAGATTCGGAACAGGAGCCAGCCTGATCGCACAGGAGTTGTCTGAGAAGCTGGGGGTGCCGGTATATGATAAGGCATACATAGAGCATGAACTGGACGGTGACAGTTATGCCACAGAAGCGGAAGTTATTAAGGAGCTGGCGGAACATCCCTGTATTATTCTGGGTCGTTGCGCATCCGAGATCCTGAAGGACCAGCCGAATGTGTTCAATGTGTACGTGTGTGCGGATAAGGAAGATCGTATTGAACGTATCATGAAGAAGGAAAGTCTCTCCCATGATGAAGCAAAAGCAATGCTTGAAAAAAATGATGCGGAGCGCGCCGGCTATTATTATGAGAATACCGGCAAGGTGTGGGGGGATGTGAACAACTACCACATGATCCTGGACACTACAAAGCTGGGAATCGAGAACTGTGCAGATATTCTGATCCGGTATTTTGAGAGAGTGGAAATTATCTGACAGCCCGGAATGTGAACGGGCGTTACGATTTCGAGAATACGTAGTATGGAGAAATCGCTTAGACGGTAAATAGAGATAGATTGCAAAGCAGATGCCCAATACGGACATCTGTTTTTCTATTAAACATAACGATAAAATCAATCAATGACGTAACAACACAAAGTTTAAAAAATATTTTTTAATATAACAAAAAATGATATATGTAATTAAAAAATTTAATCAAATAATAAAACTGAATAAATCTGTAATAAAATTACCTTTTTCATGAGTTTATAAGGCTATTACAAAAATGTTATATTAAAATACATCAAGTAATAAGATAAGAATATAACTTGCTTACAGAAATTATGAGTGTTAAGATAATGCAATCAGATAAGCGAAAATAGTAAAAACAGTATGTTTCGAAAATAAAAAGTAATCATATGGCAGGAGGATTCCCATGAACAGCGCAGACATTGCAGCAAAATATCAGAAAACTTATTTTATGCCCCCCGAGGTGACCTATGACTGGGTGAAAAAGGACAGTATTACCAAGGCTCCCATCTGGTGCAGCGTTGACTTAAGAGACGGAAATCAGGCATTGATCGATCCCATGAGTCTGGAGGATAAGTTGGAATTCTTCGGTTTACTGGTAAAGATCGGATTCAAGGAGATCGAGGTAGGTTTCCCTGCATCCTCCGACACCGAGTATAATTTTATCCGTGCCCTGATCGAGCGTGACATGATTCCGGATGATGTTACTATCCAGGTGCTGACTCAGGCGAGAGAGCATATCATCCGCAAGACCTTCGAGGCAGTCAAGGGAGCGCCCCATGCGGTGATCCATCTGTATAATTCTACTTCCGTAGAGCAGAGAGAACAGGTATTTAAGAAGGATAAGGAAGCTATTAAGAAGCTGGCGGTAGACGGTGCCCGGATGTTAAAGAATCTGGCAGATGAGACAGAGGGTAATTTTACCTTCGAGTACAGTCCGGAGAGTTTTTCCCAGACAGAAGTAGATTATGCATTGGAAGTCTGCAATGCGGTACTGGATGTATGGAAACCCACCGCTGACCGCAAGGCTATCATTAATCTGCCCACCACCGTACAGGTGGCAATGCCCCATGTATTTGCGTGCCAGGTAGAATATATGCATAAGCACCTTAAATATCGCAAAAATGTAGTACTCAGTGTACATCCTCACAATGACAGAGGCTGCGGCATCAGTGATGCGGAGTTCGGCGTACTGGCCGGAGCAGACCGTGTGGAAGGTACTTTGTTCGGTAACGGCGAGCGCACCGGTAATGTGGATCTGGTAACTGTTGCATTGAATATGATGTGTCACGGTGTGGACAGTGGACTGGATTTCTCTCATATTATGGAGATCCGCGAGGCTTATGAGAATTTCACCGGAATGAAGGTACATGAGAGAGTTCCTTATGCGGGAGATCTGGTATTTACTGCATTTTCCGGATCCCATCAGGATGCCATCAGCAAAGGTATGGCATGGCAGAAGGAAGGCAGGACCGGTAAGCGCTGGGATGTTCCTTACCTGCCCATTGATCCTGCGGATGTGGGAAGAGAGTACGAATCCGATGTTATCCGTATCAATAGTGTATCCGGTAAGGGCGGTGTAGCATTTGTATTGAAGCAGCAGTTTGGTTTTGCACTGCCTGCAGCCATGAAGGAAGAGGTAGGATATCTGGTAAAAGGTATCTCCGACAGACGTCATCAGGAATTACTTCCCAAGGAGATCTATGCGATCTTCGAGGAAAATTATATTAATCCCCGCAGCATTTTTAATATTACAGAGTGCCACTTTAAACAGGAAAACGGTATTCAGGCAGAGGTGACCATTGAGCAGGGTGGAGCATCCAGAAGTATTACCACTATGGGTAACGGACGCCTGGACGCAGTCAGCAATGCCATCAAGACATACTTTGGCATTACCTACGAACTGTCTGTATACGAAGAGCATGCGATCTCCAGAGGATCTAACTCCAAGGCTGCCACCTATGTAGGTATTGTCCATGATGGCAAGTTCTACTGGGGCGTCGGCGTGGATGAGGATATCATCAAGAGTTCCATTGCTGCGCTGGTATCTGCAGTGAACAAGCTGGCAGCAGAGCAGCATATTACCTCCGGAAGAGAAGAGCGGATTGTGGAGATTATCAGTTTTATCCAGAAGCATTACGTTGATGTGACGCTTGACAAGCTGGTGGATACTTTCCATCTCTCAAAGCCGTATTTGTCCAAATACATTAAAGAAAAGGCAGGTATGACCTTCCAGGAGGTTGTAAGGGAAGAACGCATGAAGAAGGCGAGAATGCTTTTGAAGGAAACTAACCAGACGGTAGAGACCATAGCGGCTAACGTTGGTTACGAGAACGTAGAGCATTTTAACCGCCTGTTCAAAAAGGCTTATGATATGACTCCGGTACAGTATCGGAAGCAGAGTGCGGAATAGAGTACTCCCGGGAACTGCGCCATGCACATTCGCAGGAGCTAAAGCACCTGCTTCATGTACGGCTGTCGCCGTATAAATCCAAAAAGAAAGATACACCTTTGTGAGCAAGCTCCCACGGTGTATCTTTCTTTTTGTCTTTGCATGGCTTGTAGCTTTTAACATAATGACAGGTCTGAAAAACAAAAATAGGTAGAAATATTTGTTTTTTTCGATTATGATGAAAACATAGAGCAAGAGAATTCGCAGTCCGGCATTCCGCCGGAGCGTAACGAAAGAAAACATAAATGTAAGAGGCTTACATCGTAAGCAGACAGGAGTAGAAAAATGGAAATGAAAGAGACGATTCTGAAGACTTTCGCAGAAGTATTTGGAGATGCAGAGGGTGCCAAGGCTTATTTTGCACCGGGACGTGTGAATCTGATCGGTGAACATACCGACTATAACGGCGGACATGTATTCCCCTGTGCACTGACCATCGGTACTTATGGCGTGGCAAGAAAAAGAAACGACAATAAGCTGCGTTTCTATTCCATGAATTTCGAGCAGCTGGGCGTGATCGAGTCTTCCCTGGATGACCTGGTACCCAGCAAGGAAGCAAACTGGACCAATTATCCCAAGGGAGTGATCTGGGCTTTCGGCGAGAAGGGCATGAAAGTGACTTCCGGTATGGATCTGCTGTTAAACGGTAATATCCCCAACGGTTCCGGACTTTCCTCTTCCGCTTCCGTAGAAGTGTTGACCGGCTATATTCTGAGAGACTTCTTCGGATTTGATGTGACCAATCAGGATCTGGCACTGATCGGACAGTTCTCCGAGAACAAATACAACAAGGTAAACTGCGGTATCATGGATCAGTTTGCCATTGCTATGGGTAAAAAGGACAACGCTATTTTCCTGGATACTGCGACTCTGGAGTATGAGTATGCACCGATCCATCTGGAGAATGCGAAGATCGTGATCGCATGTAGTAATAAAAAGAGAGGTCTGGGAGATTCCAAGTACAATGAGCGCCGCAGTGAGTGTGAGACTGCACTGGCAGAGCTTCAGCAGGTAGTGAAGATCAAGACGCTGGGCGACCTGGATGAGGAGACCTTTGAGAAGTTCAAGGCTATTATCAAGAGTGATGTCCGCAGAAAGCGTGCAAAGCATGCAGTATATGAGAATCAGAGAACGATCCGTGCGGTTGAAGCGCTGAAGAACAATGATGTGAAGCTGTTTGGTGAACTGATGAATGCATCCCACGTATCCCTGCGGGATGATTATGAAGTAACCGGTATTGAGCTGGATACTCTGGTAGAGGAAGCATGGAAAGTAGACGGTGTCATTGGATCTCGTATGACCGGTGCCGGCTTTGGCGGATGTACCGTAAGCATTGTGAAGGATGAAGCTATTGATACCTTCATCGAGCAGGTAGGCAAAGCATACAAGGAAAAGATCGGCTATGCAGCTGATTTCTATGTAGTAGAGATCGGTGACGGCCCTCAGACACTGTAAGAAAAGTCAGGTTCCTACGCAAACAGAAAGTGAGTGCCGCAGAAACTGTCCGAATGGTCCGGCGGCAGAATGGAGAAAAAATGGATATTCAGGTATTAATTCGTAAATTAGTATCCTACGGAGTACAGACAGGACTGGTTCCGGAGGAAGATGTGATCTATACCACCAACCGTCTGTTGGAGCTGTTTGAACTGGATGAGCTGGAAGACCGTGACAATGTAACCATGCGTGAGGATGAACTGGAAGAGGTTCTGAAGGGCATGCTGGATTACGCTTATGAAAAAGGCATTCTCAAAGAGAACAGTGTGGTATACCGTGACCTTTTCGATACGAAGATCATGAGCATGCTGATGCCCAGACCCAGTGAAGTGATCCGTCATTTCCATGAGCTGTACGATCAGGTATCTCCTGAGGCAGCTACCGACTATTATTATAAATTAAGCAGAGATTCCGATTATATCCGCCGCTATCGTATCTGCAAGGATATGAAATGGGTGGCCCCCACCAAATATGGCGATCTGGATATTACTATCAACCTGTCCAAGCCCGAGAAGGATCCGAAAGCCATCGCAGCAGCAAAGCTGGCAAAGCAGTCCGGTTATCCGAAATGCCTGTTGTGCCGTGAAAATGAGGGTTATGCAGGCCGTGTGAACCATCCTGCCCGTCAGAACCACCGTATCATTCCGGTGACCATTAACGGCAGCCAGTGGGGATTTCAGTATTCTCCGTATGTATATTACAATGAGCACTGCATCGTATTTAACTCCCAGCATGTGCCTATGAAGATTGAGCATGCGACCTTCTGTAAGCTGTTTGATTTTGTAAAGCAGTTCCCTCATTATTTTGTAGGCTCCAATGCAGATCTGCCCATCGTAGGCGGCTCCATCTTAAGCCACGATCATTTCCAGGGTGGTCATTATGAGTTCGCCATGGCAAAAGCGCCGGTAGAGAGAACCTTTTCTGTAGCAGGTTTTGAGGATGTGGATGTCGGTATCGTGGCATGGCCCATGTCCGTGATCCGTCTCAGCGGTACGGATACCGACCGCATCATTGCGTTGGCAGATGTGATCCTGAACAAGTGGAGAGAGTATACGGATGAAGAGGCATTTATCTACGCCTATACCGATAATGAGCCTCATAACACCATCACACCCATTGCCAGAAAGAGAGGAGACAAGTTCGAGCTGGATCTGGTGCTGCGTAACAATATCACCACAGAGGAGCATCCTCTGGGAGTTTATCATCCCCATGCAAAGCTGCATCATATCAAAAAAGAGAATATCGGTCTGATTGAGGTTATGGGTCTGGCAGTACTGCCTGCCCGCCTGAAGGGTGAGATGGCGCATCTGAAGGAAGCAATCCTCGCCGGTAAAGACTTAAGAGCCGATGAGGAACTGGCAAAGCACGCAGACTGGGTAGACGAGTTCCGTCCGAAATACGATGCCATTACCGCAGAAAATATTGATGTCATTGTTGAAAAAGAGATCGGCCTGGTGTTCATGCAGGTACTGGAAGATGCCGGTGTCTATAAGAGAACCGAGGAAGGTCAGAAGGCTTTCGATCGTTTTGTAAAGAGCCTGTAATGATAGTTCAGCCATAGAATGACGGAGAGCGTGACAACGCGACTTTGCGAATGGTGCAGGCTGAACGTTTGTTGTAAAATGTTTGTTGCGAGGAAAAGGAATTGTGGTGACACAATTCTTTTTTCTTAGTATAATATTGCCATGAAATTCTTATTAACAGCTATTAATGCAAAATTCATACATTCCAATCCCGCCATTTACAGTCTGAGAGCCGGTGTGGGAGAAAAGTTACAGCCCTATGTGGAACTGGCGGAATTCACCATCAATGAGTCTCTGGAAAGTATTCTGGAGGGTATCTGGAAGCGTCAGCCAAAGGTGATAGGCTTCTCCTGTTATATCTGGAACTGGAAGCTGATCCGGGAGATTCTGACAGAGCTGCCGAAGATCCTGCCGGATACCGAGATCTGGCTGGGTGGGCCGGAGGTCACCTATGACGGACCGGGACTATTGGCGGAATTTCCGCAGGTTACCGGGATCATGGTGGGAGAAGGAGAAGTTACCTTCCGGGAAATGCTGGAACAATATCTGCGGGAGGCAGAAACGGCCGGACGATCTGAACAGCAGCCTGGATCTGACAGCATAAAACAGCAGGCAGCAGACCGAAGGGTAACGGTTGCAGGAAAGTCGGTGGAAGAGCGTTTTGGGCAGATTCCCGGCCTGTGTCTTGCCTCCGGTTATACGGCACCCCGAGAACTGACGGATCTGACTACACTTCCTTTTCTCTATGAGAACATGGATCCCTTTACAAACCGTATCATCTATTATGAGACCAGCAGAGGGTGTCCTTATCGGTGCAGCTATTGTCTGTCCTCCATAGATAAGAAGGTAAGACTACGTGACATCAGTGTCGTAAAGAAGGAACTCCAATTTTTCCTGGATCAGAACGTAAAACAAGTGAAGTTCATTGACCGCACCTTCAACTGCGACCACAAGCATGCCATGGAGATCTGGCAGTATATTTATGAACATGACAATGGCGTCACCAATTTTCATTTCGAGATTTCAGCCGATATCCTGCGGAAAGAGGAGATTGCCCTGCTGAACCGCTTCCGTCCGGGACTGGCACAGCTGGAGATCGGGGTGCAATCCACAAATCCGGAGACCATCCGGGCCATCCATCGTGTCATGGATGTGGACAAACTGGAGAAAATCGTGGCGGCAATTCACAAAGGACAGAATATTCACCAGCATCTTGATCTGATCGCCGGGCTGCCCTATGAAGATTACGAGAGCTTCGGCAGATCCTTTGACAGGGTCTACGGGATGCAGCCAGAGCAGCTGCAGCTGGGCTTTCTCAAGGTATTAAAGGGATCAGACATGTATGAAAATGCAGAGAAATATGGTATCCGTTATCTGGAGTTGCCGCCCTATGAAGTGCTGTATACCAACTGGATCAGTTATGGCGAGATCCGGAGACTGAAACGGATCGAAGAAATGGTAGAGTTATATTATAACAGCGGTCAGTTCACACATACCCTGCCTGTTCTGGAAAAAGCATTTTCCGGGCCATTTGCCATGTATGAAGCACTGGCGGATTATTATCAGGAACAGGGATATTTTACCAACAGCCCTGCCAGAGCCTACCGGTATCAGATCTTGTTGGAATTTGCGGCTCTTAAAGATCCGGAAAACCGTGAGATCTACAGGGAACTTCTGACCTATGACATGTATCTGCGGGAGAACCTGAAGAGCAGACCAGCGTTTGCGTCAGAAATTACGGAAGAAGAAAAACAGGACATCCGCCGTTTTTATCAGACAGAGGAGCAGGAACGGTGCTATCTTCCAAATTATGCAGAGTATGACTGGAAGCAGTTAAGCAGAATGACGCATATGGAACCGTTCCGGTATCCGGAACCCCATTATGTTCTGTTTGACTATCAGGAACGGATTCCGCTCAATTATGAAGCCAGAGTACATGTGATCAGGAATCGTCTGCGGAATGGAGATTAGTATGTATGACACTTATGTCAGTATAGATCTGGAGACCACCGGATTGAATCCAAAAAGGGACCGGATCATAGAGATCGGGGCAATCCGCGTAGAACAAGGTGAGATTACAGGAGAATTTTCCACGTTTGTCAACCCGGGGCGCAGGCTGGAAGAGCGGATCACGGAGCTGACCGGGATCCGGGAGGAAGATCTTGCGGATGCACCGGAGCTGGACGTGGTATTTCCGGTGTTATTGGAATTTATGGGTGAACTGCCGCTGTTGGGTCACCGCATTTTGTTTGATTATTCATTTCTGAAAAAAGCTGCGGTGGACAGAAAGCTTAAGTTTGAGAGATCTGCGGTGGATACGCTGCAGATCGCCCGGAAATATTTGCCGGAGCTGTCTCATCGCAATCTGGAATATCTGTGCCGGTATTACGAGATTCCACATCATGCCCACAGAGCATTGGAGGATGCAAAAGCCACGGATCAGCTGTTCCGAAAGCTGGCAGAATTGTTTTACTGCGAAGAAACCATAGGACAGGCAGCGAAGAATACTTTATTTGAGCCACAGCCTTTACATTTTCAGGTAAAAAGAGATACGCCCGCGACGAAACCGCAAAAAGAGCGGTTATATCGTCTGCAGGAGCAGCATAAAATTACCTTGGAGGTCGATGTGGAAAAGCTTACCCGCAGTGAGGCCGGGAGGCTTGTGGATAAGATTCTTGCAAAGTACGGACGATAGCATTACGCAAGGCAGAACGTAACCCCTCCGCCTGGTGGATCAGAGCGGCGATTTTGTCATATTCTGCCCGGTCTGCGTAGATTTTTGCCAATGCATAGTAAGTATGGCTGACATCTGTGCCGATAGAAATAGCATAAGAAAGAACAGCTTCGGCTTCAGCGGTGAGATCTGCTTTCAGCAGAAGCTCTGCCCACTGCTGCAGGGTCCGCACCAGTGTTGTATAATTCTGGTCGTACTGAGACAACGGTGTGATGTTGGCGGTGCCGTATTCCAGCTTGAGATCCGTATTGGTGAAGCCTGTGAGATTCACAATAGGCTGTGTGGACAGATAGGTTAAAAGCTCTTTGTATTCCCGGGCTTTTTCATCTTCCGGCAGCGCATTCACAGGAAGCTTGTCCAAAGGGATTTTCACATAATCCAGACCATCGAGAGGTTTTTTGCGGACGGAATTGGCTCTTTTTTCCCGATCCCAGAATTCCTGTTCTTTTTTTTCGGCAAGAGTACGCTGACGTCTTGTATTCTGTGCTACAATAATGATGGTATATACGAAGACAATAAATATGATTAAACTTGCCAAAAACTTTAAACTCATATATAATATCCTTTCAGAACAAAAGCCATTTTTTCAAAGCATTTATGGAGGTTAAGCCATGTTTAATATGAATAATAAAAAGACAAAACAGCGGATCTCCGCAGCCATCATTGTGCTGCTTGTGATCGCTATGATCGTACCTACTATAACATCTATTTTCTACTAATTCAACCATAGTCGGAATTGTAGATGGGATCCGGAACAAGAGGATCCAAAGGAGTATTATGAAAAAAATATATCGTAAGGGAATCCAGGGTGTTTTGCTGTTGACACTGACGTTGTTATTCGGTATGACAGCGCAGGCGAAGACAGAGGACACTATTAAGACAGGAATCTACGCTGGGGATGTGGAACTGTCCGGTATGACGGCAGAAGAAGCTGCCGCAGCCATCGAGGAGCATGTGGAGAGTCTGAATGATGTGGAGATCACGCTGCTCGCAGCCAATGATCATGAAGTGACCATCACGGCCGGAGAACTGGGTCTCTCCTGGAAGAATCCGGAACTGGTACAGGATGCACTGGAACTGGGAACCCATGGAAATGTAATCGAGCGTTATAAGATCCTGATGGATCTGCAGCATGAAAATTATGTATATCCTATTGAGCTGGACTTTGACCTGCAAGCGATCAACGATCTGCTGACCAGATGTACCAAGTATGATCAGGAAGCTGTCAATGTCTCTCTGAAGAGAGAGGGCGGCAAGTTCACGGTAGTGCAGGGACAGACAGGCTATGTACTGGATGTGGAGAAGTCTATTGATGCCGTATACGATTATCTGACGGAAGAATGGGATCATGAAGCATGCAGCATTCCTCTGGAGATTGTGGTGGATGAGCCGAAGGGCAGTGCCGAGGAGCTGGCACAGGTAACGGATGTACTGGGAAGCTTTACGACATCATACAAAACGTCCGGAGCAGCCAGAAGTGCAAACGTGGCAAATGGCTGCAATCTGATCAACGGTACGACTTTATATCCAGGAGAAGAATTTTCCACTTATCAGACGGTTTCTCCTTTTTCTGTGGCGAACGGTTATTATATGGCAGGCTCTTATGTCAGCGGAAAAGTAGTAGACAGTCTGGGCGGAGGAATCTGTCAGGTGTCCACAACATTGTACAATGCGGTATTATTGTCTGAACTGGAGGTAACGGAGCGTTACAATCATTCCATGATCGTATCCTATGTGGATCCTTCCGCAGATGCGGCGATCGCAGAGAGTTCCGGCAAGGATTTTAAGTTTGTTAACAATACGGATTATCCGATTTATATAGAAGGATATACGCATGACAAGCAGATCACTTTTAATATCTATGGGAAAGAAACCAGAGATGCCGGACATTCAGTCCGTTATGAAAGTGAAGTACTGGAAGTGATCAATCCTCCTGCGGATCAGATTTATGCTGATGCAGGACAGCCCATCGGCTACATCGTGACAGAGAGTGCCCATATCGGTTATAAAGCAAGGCTGTGGAAGGTCACGATGGAAAATGGTGTAGAAGTCAGCAGAGAGCAGGTCAACAGCAGTAATTACAAGATGGTGCCCCGCAGCGCTACCGTAGGAACGGCAACGGCAGACCCGCAGGCGTATGAAGAGATCATGGCAGCCATCAGCACGGCTAATATTGATCATGTAAAAAATGTGGCAGCAGCATTGAATGCGAGAGCGGCAGCGGCTGCACAGGAGACAGAAATCGTAGACGACTAAAGGTGACAGAAATAGAATGAAGAGCGGCAAAGTACCCGTGAACGTATTGAAACGTTCCGTTCTCAGACAACTGAAAAATAAAAGGTCGGAAATAGCAAATAGCGCAGATCTGGGGGCAGACTGCGCTATTTTTGAACCTTTACCGGAGGGTCAGATGGTGACCTGCGTTCAGGAGGGCGTGGTGGAGCTTTGCTGTGAGAATGATCTGGCGGAGGCGGAAAAAGAAGATCCGTCCGTGATGCCGATGCGCCGCCTTTTCCAGAAATGCGCCAACAATCTGGCGGTGGCGGGGGCGGAACCCGTGGCGGCAGAGCTGGTGATCTTCCTGCCGGAGAGCGTTGAGGAACCGGAACTGAAGGCGTTGATGGCCGAAGCGGAAGGAGCAGCTGCGGAAATAAATGTTCAGATCATTGGTGGCCAGACCAGAGTAAGTTCCGCAGTGCGGCAGCCCCTCGCCACGGTGACCGGATATGGAATCTGCAAGACGGAAACGGTACTGGCGGGCGCACGGAAGAAGCTGGCGGGACAGGACATTATCATTACCAAGTGGATCGGACTGGAGGGTACCGCAGATCTGGCGGTCCGGAACCAGGAGGGACTTCTGACAAGATACCCGGCGTATCTGGTGGAAGAGGCTGCGGCGTTTGACCGGTATTATTCTATCTTACCGGAGGCCGCTACCGCCGTGAAGTCCGGCGGTTGTACCATGCATGATGCTTCCGAGGGCGGTATTTTCGCCGGCCTGTGGGAGATGGCAGAGGGTGCAGGTGTTGGACTGACAATAGATATGAAGAAACTTCCTCTCAGACAGGAGACAGTGGAGGTCTGTGAATATTGCAATGTAAATCCTTATGAGCTGCGATCCGGTGGAAGCCTTATTATTGCAAGTCCGGAGGGAACCGCAGTGGTGGAAGCACTGGCGGCAGAGGGAATTCCGGCAGTGATCGTAGGGAGATTTACAGACAGTAATGAACGACTGATCCTGAATGAGGACGAAGTCCGTTATATGGATCGTCCCCAGAGAGATGAGATTTATAAAAGCGTGTAAAATTCAGAAATACTTCCCTTATATGAGGGAAAATGCAATATATAGTTATAAAGGAGATAGTGGCATGAGAGAAGAATTATTAGCGATCATAGAGAAGAACAGCAGGATCGATCTAAAGGAACTGGCGGTGATCCTGGGAGTGGAAGAGATCGACGTGGTGAATGAACTGGCAGCACTGGAAGCAGAGGGGATCATCTGCGGTTATCATACCCTGATCAACTGGGAGAAGACAGACATTGAGAAAGTAAGTGCTCTGATCGAAGTACGTGTAACTCCCCAGAGAGGCCAGGGCTTTGACAGCATTGCAGAGCGTATCTACAAATATCCTGAAGTGCGCAGTGTGTATCTGATGTCCGGAGCTTATGATCTGATGGTCATTCTGGAGGGTAAGACCCTGCGGGAGGTATCTAATTTTGTATCTGATAAGCTGTCCACACTGGATTCTGTGCTGAGCACCGCAACCCATTTTATCCTGAAGAAATACAAGGATCACGGAACCGCATTTGCTACGAAAAAAGAAGATGAAAGAGAGATGATCACTCCATGAGAAATCCATTAGCAGATAAAGTAGTGGATATCAAGCCATCGGGTATCCGCAAATTTTTTGACATTGTAAGCGAGATGCAGGATGCTATCTCTCTCGGTGTGGGAGAACCGGATTTTGATACTCCCTGGCACATCCGGGACGAGGGTATCTATTCCCTGGAAAAGGGAAGAACCTTTTATACCTCCAATGCCGGTCTGAAGGATCTGCGTCAGGAGATCTGCAACACGATCCGGAGAAAACAGGGTGTATCCTATGACTGGCAGCATGAAGTGCTGGTGACAGTCGGTGGCTCTGAGGCAATCGATATCGGACTGCGTGCCATGTGCAATCCGGGAGATGAAGTCCTGATCCCCCAGCCCAGCTACGTATCCTATGAGCCCTGTGCGATCCTGGCAGGAGCGACTCCGGTGATCATTGACCTGAAGGCAGAGAATGAATTCCGCCTGACAGCAGAGGAGCTGGAGGCAGCCATTACGGACAAGACGAAGGTACTGATCCTTCCGTTTCCCAATAATCCCACGGGAGCCATTATGGAAAAGTCTGATCTCGAGGCTATTGCAAAGATCATTGAGGAGCATGACATTTTTGTCATGTCCGACGAGATCTATTCAGAGCTTACCTATAAAGAGAAGCATGTTTCCATCATCAGCCTGCCCGGCATGAAGGAGAGAACCGTTTATATCAACGGCTTCTCCAAGGCATATGCCATGACCGGATGGAGATTGGGATACTGTTGTGGGCCAGCAGCCATCATTCAGCAGATGACCAAGATCCATCAGTTTGCCATCATGTGTGCTCCCACCACCAGCCAGTATGCGGCTGTGGAAGCACTGAAAAACGGAGATCCCGACATCGAGGAGATGCGTACGGCCTATAATCAGAGAAGGCGCTTCCTGATGAATGCGTTCCGTGAGATGGGGCTGGAGTGCTTTGAACCTTACGGTGCATTCTATGTATTCCCCTGCATCAAGGAATTCGGCATGACCAGTGAAGAGTTCGCCACCAGATTCCTGGAGGAGGAAAAAGTAGCTGCCGTGCCCGGAACCGCATTCGGTGACAGTGGCGAGGGGTATCTTAGAATCTCCTATGCGTACTCCCTGGAGAAGCTGAAGACCGCCATTGGCAGACTGGGACATTTTGTAGAGAAATTAAGAGCAGAACAAAATAATAAATAAGGCATGCTAAGTAACTATTCGGAACCATAGGCTGCAAGTGGCGCTGAATAGTTACTATGCTGTAGAGGATAAATTATGCATATTATCTTACACCAGCCTGCACTGGAAAGAGTGCTATTCTTCAATTATTAAGCTATTTTTATCGGCAAGATATAAATGAAATTTAAAAGTAAAAAACTTGAGATATATTGCCGATAGTGATAAAATATTTCCGGTGAGCAGTTTTGCGGAGGTGGTGTATGAAATATGTAAATGTAAATGAAATAGCTGCAAAATGGAATTTATCAGAAAGAAGTGTAAGAAATTATTGTGCCCATGGAAAAATTCCGGGCGTAATTCTTGATGGGAAAACATGGAGGATTCCGGAGGATGCCGTAAAGCCGGTCAGAAAGAAACGAGCAGAAAAAATAGCAAATGATCTTTTGACCAGATTAAAAATGGAAAAGGAAGCAGGGATACCGGGAGGAATCTATCATAAGGTTCAGATCGAACTGACATATAATTCGAATCATATGGAAGGCAGCCGCTTGACCCATGATCAAACCAGATATATTTTTGAAACGAATACCATTGGAATTCAGGATGAAGTTGTGAATGTGGATGACATTGTTGAAACAGCCAATCATTTCCGATGCATTGATCAAATAATAGAGTTAGCAAACTATCCCCTGAGTGAGGCATTTATTAAACAGTTACATTATATTTTGAAATCCGGAACTTCAGATAGTAGAAAAACGTGGTTTGCTGTTGGTGAGTATAAGCGTTTTGAAAATGAAGTCGGAGGAAGCGCAACAGCAAAGCCTGCCGATGTATCCGGAGAAATGCGGAATTTATTAAAAAGATATAATCTTTCAAAGCAAAAGACGTTGAAGGAAATAATACAATTTCATTATGAATTTGAGAAGATACATCCTTTTCAGGATGGAAATGGCCGTGTTGGAAGATTAATTATGTTTAAGGAGTGCCTCCGTAATGGAATTACCCCTTTTATTATCGAGGATGATATAAAGGAATTCTACTATCGGGGTCTGAAGGAATGGAAGAACGAACAGGGATATCTTATGGACACTTGTCTGACTGCGCAGGATAGATTTAAGGTATACATGGATTATTTTGGACTGGAATATAGGGATTAAAAATTATATTTTCCGTGGAATCAGGAATGAATTCAAGTCTTAATTGCATACCGGGTCCCTGAGCCAGCTTCTGGACTCATTAGCGGACGAATATCCTGCAAAGCAGGATATAAAGTGCGATAGCACGAATTCGTGAGCTTATGATTGATGTAAAAGAAGACAGATAAATTGAGGTGAGCTATGGATTATCAGGAAGTACTTAGCCGTTTTACATATGATGACGGAACAGATATCCGGAACCGCATATCGGCAGTAGAAGCCGGTGATTATCGGGAAAATAGGGATATTATCAACGAGATCGTCCTATGGAAGATGAATCGCAGACCGCAGGTGACAGAGGAATTGATAGATGCCATCTTTTCATTAAAGGAGATCAAAACCCCGTTACAGGTACTGACGGATGAAAAGACAGAGAGGGTTGTAGAAAAATTGCTGCAAACGAAGGGAATGCAGCTTCCAATGGCGAGTACGGTATTGCATTTTTATTACCCGGAGATATTCCCCATTATTGATCAGAGGGCATATCGGGAACTTTATGCTATGGATTATCCCAAAACAATGACGAAGATTCCTATGCTGACAGAACTTTATCGCAAGTACGTAAAAGATTGTTGGGAGTATCAACAGGAGAAGTGCCCGGAAATCGCATTTTCTCAGATAGATAAAATCCTGTATCAGTTAGATAAGGAAAAAGGTAATAAAGTAATATATTAAGATGCCAGGGTCAAAAGGACTAAGCCCACATGAGCTTGCTCATAAGTGGGTGAAAGACCTTATGACCCGCCCAGATATGAGCATCAAAGTCGGGGGCTTTTGACCCCGACATCATATTAATTGAGCAATAGAACGAAAAGGAGAATTATGCATATTATATTACACCAGCCGGAGATCCCGGCAAACACCGGAAATATTGGAAGAACCTGTGTGGCTACCGGCACCAGCCTGCATCTGATCGAGCCGTTAGGCTTCCGTTTAAATGAAAAAGAGATCAAGAGAGCCGGTATGGACTACTGGCAGCATCTGGATGTCACCAGGTATATGAATTTTCAGGAGTTCCGAGAAATGCATCCCGGAGCGAAGATCTGGATGGCAACCACGAAAGCACACCAGACCTATACCGATGTGAAATTCGGACCGGACGACTACATCATGTTTGGCAAGGAGAGCGCCGGAATTCCGGAAGAGATCCTGGTAGAGCATGAAGAGACCTGCATCCGTATCCCTATGCTTCCCGAGATCCGCTCCCTGAATCTGTCCAATTCCGTAGCCATCGTGCTCTACGAGGCACTCAGACAGCAGGGGTTTGAGAGCATGCAGAGGGATGGAGAATTGCACAGACTGCACTGGAAAGAATCATAAGACCGTAAAAGGAACAATTCGGAGGAATGTTCCTTTTTGATTGGAAAAAATGTAGTAAGATATAAAATATTGGTCAGAAAAAATGTTGTAAATTATATGATATTGGTCAGAAAAAATGTGATAAACTGTATGTTATAGGAAAGAAAATTGTAACAAAACAGGAACAGAACAGGAGCAGAGAATATATGCAGATCCATGATACAGCATTTATAGCGCCCGGTGCGGTGGTGCAGGGAGATGTGACGATCGGAGAAAACAGCGGAATCTGGTACAATGCGGTGGTCCGGGGCGACCGGGACTCCATTGTCATCGGCAGAGAGAGCAATATTCAGGACAATGCGGTAGTGCATCTGGGCAGTGGATATCCGGTGGAGATCGGAGATCATGTGACCATAGGACACGGTGCAATCGTTCACGGCTGTAAGATCGGCGACAATACCATGATCGGTATGGGAGCCATTCTGATGAACGGCTGTAAGATCGGGAAAAACTGCATCATCGGTGCCGGAGCGCTGGTGACACAGAATGTGGAGATCCCGGATAATTCCCTGGTCGTCGGCAATCCCGGGAAAGTAAAACGTGCTGTTACCGAAGAAGAGATCCGGTGGACTCTGGAAAACGCACAGCTCTATGTGGAAGAGGCGCAGGAAGAAATCAGGAACAGACAGGCAAGACTATATTGAGTGACAGCAAAAAGAGCACATTCCTTATTGGAAGTGCTCTTTTGCGAATTCCATATCCTGTACCAGTTCCAGTGTTCCCAGATATTGCTCCTGCTTATCCCGGACAGCGTAATAAGTCACTAAGAATGTCCGGCCGCCCTTGTCCATCCAGACCGGTACCTGGTCCAGATTCCCTGTGCGGAATTCTCCGATAATGCGGCGAACCCGTTCTTCGATTTTAGGTGGATGACAGGTGAAGACTTCACGGCCCAATGCCATGCCGGGACGTTTGAATACCTTGGGGCCTTCGTTGAAATAACGATTGACATTATCGATGTCCACGAAGGTAATCTCCAAAGGAATCGTATTTAACATGGCGGTCAGCTGTGACAGGGTCAGACTGCCGCCGGGAAGGTGGATTCTGGTCTCACCGGCTGCAAAAGCATGTTCCGCAGACATGGTGTCAGCCGTAGAGGCAGTGTCAGCCAGATGTGCTTCCGCAGCCTCCCAAGTGTCACCCCGGATACCGAAGCATTCCGCATAATCTTTGGCATCCCGGTAGATGTGATACCATTCCTCCTCCGAGAAATTCAGTGCACAGTTGGGGAAGAGGATATTGGATTCCTTGTAGATCATTTCTTCCATGCGGGTTAATACGGCTTTCAAACGTTGTTTCCATGCGTCGGTGTCCTTCTGTTCCTTTTGTTTTGCTAAAACATTCAACTCATCCCGAATCTCATCATCCACTGTCCACATGACCGCTGAGGGGCCGCTGATCCCATATTGCACCTTCAAATGTGGATAAAGTAAGTCTCCCTTCCGGGCATAGTGGATAGCAATCTGGCGCAACTCGTCAAGCAGTTCATCGGTAATTTCATTATTTTCCAATGCCTGTCTCGCACGGGCAATCAGCTTTTCCAGTGCTGCATTTTCCAGCGTAAAAGTCTGCAGGGGATGCCCGGAGATCTGGATCAGGGCGGCAGCAGCGGAGAGCCGTTGATCCTTTATGTCCTCGGCATGCAGTTTCTGGGCATCTGGAGAATGGTCTGCAGTTTTTTTGACATTGACAATTTTCTCTTCTGTCGTGGAACCATGGAACAGGGCGGAATGCACATCGCAGAGGCGCTGCAATTCTTCGATGGAAGTACCCTCCCGCAGCAGCTCCTGTTCGGCCTGCATAATTGCAGAAGGATCCACATCCTTACATTCCCGGACGAAATCCGCCTGGACACTTTCCAGAGTTTCTCCGTGATTCAAACGTTGTAAATAAGATTTAATCTGATCTTTCATATAAAAATTCCTCCGGAACCAGTATGCCCCGGAGGAAATTTTGTTATTCTCATATTTTTATGATCAATCATTGTAGTGTGTTTTGATAAATCCGTAATCCACTACCAACACATAGAAAACGGAGCCGTAATATTCACTCTCCACGATACGCCCATAATCCAGAATCGTCTTATAAGTTCCATCTTTGGCAGCAAGCCGGTATTTGACATAATCATTGTATCCGTTCATGCCGGATTCTATCTGATGCCAGATACTTTCTTCTACCTGTGCCAGATCCTCGGGATGTACCAGATTACGGAATTGCCGCTTCGTAAAATGCATGAAATCATCCAGATCCGTGCAGCCTGTCAGCTGAAGCATCTCCTGATTGGCAAACAGGATGCGTTCATTCTCCTTGTCGGCCCGGTAGATAAAAAAGGCACCCGGCAGGTTGTCGGAAATATCCGATAACGAAAAACCAAGCTGCGTCCGTTTGGAATTGTGGAAATCCGGCCGGTAGGCCAGGGCACCATGTTTTCCCTGTAATTTTACCTCATAGAGCGCAATGTCGGCATAACGGAGAATGTCAGAGACTTTTTCCGCATTGGCGGGGTATTCCGCATAGCCCAGGGAAATGCTGTAATTGTGTTCGATGCCTTTAGCTGAAAAAGAGCGGGAAGCCCTGCTGAAAGCCTCTATCTGAGAGGCAGCCTCTTCTGCATTGCAATCCTTCAGGATAATACAGAACTCATCACCGCCGTTTCTGGCAATAATGGAGTTATCCGGAAAAGTCTGTACTAAGGATTGTGCAAGCTGCAACAGAACCTGATCACCGATAGTATGACCATAGACATCATTGATGAATTTAAAATTATCCACATCCAGCAATATTCCGACACAGTTTTTCTGCTTGTTTTCCTCCAGATACTCCTCCAGCTGCAAATTAAATCCGGTACGATTTAAGAGACCGGTCATAGAATCCGTCAGGGAGAGTCTGCGGAATTTTTTGCGCTGCTCGTCTACGAGGAGCATAGATATCGTGAGAACCTCCAGTAGTAAGATCACTGCAATGCCGCATAATACTACCAGAAGTAAAAGTTTGTCGTTCTTCCAGCCACCGGTGGGCATGACTTCCAGCTTCCAGCTACAGCCCCCCAGAGTAAAATCATAAGAGACGGGATCCGTCAGAGTCTCCTCCGACTGGTCTACCACGGCATATTCATCGGTCAGAGGTGAGATGGTCTTCGATAGCCGGTATTGATAATCGAAATTGGTTAAGGCATCAGCAGAATGCTGAAAAATATCAGGAACCTTGATGATGACCATAGTCATGCCCCAAAAATATGGAGTACCCTTCTCATCCTGTAAAAAAACAGGATTGCGGATTGAAAGAACATGTCCTCCCTGCTCCAGCTCAAAAGGACCATGTATGATAAGTGCATCATTAGCAATGCTGTAATTTACAGTCTCTCCGCGGTATTTGTCATGGATCAGGTCTATTTTACCTGCTTCATTGCCTTCGGCGGGATAGATATCTGTTACGATGCCCCCGGGAGCCAGCTGGATGCTCCGGACGTAATCTGCCATCATTCTGTCCGCAATGGTATCAAATTTGTCGATTCTGCCGTCCGTACTGATCAGAAGCTGCTCCAGTGTATCCGTGATATTGATACCGGCATTCAGATCTGCGATCATGCTATCACCGTAGGTTACAGCATTCAGTTCCGCAAGAGTGCGGAGATGCCTGGAGTCGGCCTGCTGTACCGCATGAGCGATCATATATAAGACAATACTGCCGATAAGAAGTACCCATAACGGCAGCAGCCATTTGGTATGGAAAAATTTGATTTTCTTCCGTGTCATAGCGCTATACTTCCTTAGTTTGTGCTTGCAAAATGATTTAAATTTAATTATAGCATTTTCAAGTTTTTTTGTATAGATACGAAAAGTCATTTCATCCTGCGGTGAAAATGCTAAAACACTGGGCTTCTGATTTGGAACACGGGATCGCTGGGGACGGAGAACTGGAGAAATACCACGATGTTGCATGAGGTGAGTATTCTTTATTTTTAACAGATCAGATTTTTATAGCTGCCAATATACTGTCTGCGATAGCGGCCTGGAGAGATACTTTTATAGCGGCGGAAAATGCGGTTAAAATAGCTTAAGTCGTGGAAACCGCAGGAATACGCAATTTCTGTAATACTATCTGAAGAAGTGCACAGAAGCTCACAGGCACATTCTACCCGGTAATAATTCAGATAATCAATGGGCGATTTGCCAATAATCGAGCGAAACACACGGCAAAAATGTTCCGGAGAGAATTGCAGTACTTTTGCAAGGTCCGAAAGACTTAACTGTGAGGCATAATTTCTGCGGATATAATCCAGTACCTGCTTGATCTGGTCAGAATCCTGGACAAAATGTCTGGAAGAGGGAGTCGGTACTGTAAATAAATGTTCCCGGAGAATCTGTCCCAGCAGTTGCCACAGCATTCCTATGGTGAAAAATTCATAGCCGTTATTTTTATCTTTCATTGCAGCAAACAGGTCAGAGATGATCTGACCGCAGGGAGTGCCTGCCGGATACAGAACATTGATCTGGGTCTCAGGGGAAAAAAGCCCGGCATATTTCTGCTGAAACAGTCCTCCGTAATTTTTGATAAGATGGTTCAGATCAAATACCAGACATTCATAGACGCAGTCTTTGGGGATTCCGCCATGTACGGCTCCTGAGGAGAGAAAGGCGGAATCCCCAGGATGCAGTGTGTAAGACTGTCCATCTGTTAACAACGTAAATTCCCCTTGCAGAACCAGTAGAAGTTCGCATTCCATATGCCAGTGGAAGGGCATTTCGTAACGAGGATGCAGCATATCAACATAATAGAGTTCTAACGGAAAGTCAGAAGTTCCTCTTGTCGTATTCTCATGGGAAGCCAGATATCTCATCATTCTATCCTTTCATAAAAGAAGCGTACTATTTAAAATGGTGAATTGGAAAATTAAATTCCAGTCCATTCACCCAAAAACTGGAACTTAGTAT
>OQVS01000490.1_pt1 | contig 26988 bp, 18 predicted proteins | sample 1691601 | NCBI WGS metagenome assembly OQVS01 (sample SAMN03418268, study PRJEB22391) | human gut metagenome | biome: human-gut; feature: organic feature; material: feces | host: Homo sapiens | place: Tanzania | collected 2013-01 | reverse complement strand
TTCTAGCATTGCTGGCGTTTTTCTTGGCTATTCCCCACACAATTTTTGCAGCTTCACCGGCCAGTGTGTTTGTCGACGGCATGCGCGTAGACGCCACCCCCGTAATTCGTGACGGCGTGACTTATTTGCCTATACAAGTTATGGCCCAAGCTTTACAAGCCGAAATTATTTGGGACTCGAAATTAAATACAGTTAAGGTGAATGGCAAGGTTGCCTCTTCCCCAGTTTACAATAACGGCGGACGCATATACTTGCCCGTAGAAACCTTCGTCGGCTCCATGGGCGGCTCCGTAAATTTTGATGGCCGCAGTAATCGCATACTGATCGTTACTAATAATGGCTCGGCCAAAAATCAGACGGTTGCTTCATCTTCTCCCAAGCAAAAAGCAAACCAGAATACATACGTAAAGCCGACAACTGCCCCAAGCCAAGCGGACGGTCGAGGCAATGGCAAGACTCAGGCTCGGGTAGAAAACAATTCTACCGTAAACCGCAGTTCCAGCTTCAACCAAACCGGAACTCCCAGCAGTTATGCCCCCAACCAGATTCAAACAAACGTTTCTCTGCGCCCCGTAGACGCTTCTCCTTACCTGGCTTCAAATCTTCAGCCCGGCCCTATTCAAGGAGTAAATACTATGCGCGGCGGCAGTGCCAACTTGCCTTCTAATTCTCAGCGCCCTCAAAATGGTCGCGTTTATGTGCCCAAGAGCGCCAAGAACGAAGTTTTCCAAGTTACTGTCACAAATTTAGAAACCATTTCTATTTTGAAAGATTTCTACCGTCCCAAAGAAGGCTATAAATACGTTATAGCCTATCTTTCTCAGCAGAATATCTCTCAACAAGTCCAAATTTACACAGGCCGTTTTTCTCTCTTAGATCAAAAGTCTAATTCTTATGATTATATAGAAGGATTAAGTAACTTTTGGCTAGTAATTTTAAGGCCTTACGGCATTAACTTCGGCTACTTAGTCTTTGAGGTTCCCGCCGATTCCAAACCGGTGAGTTTGGTGCTTCATTCCCTGAACCAGGCTCCGCTGTCCATAGATATTTAGACAGGTTGCTCCGTTTTTATTTTAGAGCGGAGGCAACTTTTCTGCGTATTTTGGATTAATGGATTAAATGACCGACTTCAGAAATATAATTTTCCTTCTACGAAAGAAAAGGAGTTGCGTAAATATGGTGCCTAGAACGCGCCTTGCGTACATTGCGTCAATAGTCCTGGCTATCTTTGTTTTTATCATCGTTTGCGGAGCCACTGTAAGTCGTGCTGACGAGCCTGTTGAAATTACTTTCTGGCACGCCATGAGCAGATCACGCGGCAAAGTGCTCAATCAGCTAGTTGATGAATTTAACAAAGCTAACCCCGATATAGTTGTCAAGTCAGTTTGCGTTCAGTCTCAAAACAAAGAGTACGGCAATGACTACAACGCCCTTTATTCCAAAATTTTGGAAAACATTGCTAAAAATACTCCCCCCGACGTAGCCCAAGTCTATGAAAACTGGACTACTCAATACGTAGGTATCGATGCTTTGGTACCCGTAGAGAGTTTGATGACTAGCAATGATAAAGCAGCTATGAAAGATATTGTCCCTGTTTTCCTCAGCGCCAATACTTTCACTTCCCCCAGTGGCGAAAAGCAGCTTTACACTTTACCTTTTAATAAGTCCATATATGTTTTGTTCTACAACAAGACCATTTTCAGAGAGCTCGGACTTAAACCCCCGACAACTTGGCAAGAGCTGAGCAAAGCCGCCAAAGTCATTGCCGATCGCAAAGGCATTCCCGGCTTAGCTTTCCAGCCCAGCGTCGACATTTTCGGTCACTACCTCTACTCTTACGGCGGTACCTATATCAGCAAGACTGACAACGGCGCCGGTTTCGGCGGACGCTTAGGTGTAGCCGACCTCGCTTATTGGGTAGACTTAGTACACAAAGATCATTCTGCCAAACCTACCTTTGATGCAGTAAAACTTTTCCAAAATGGTCAAGCTGGTATGTATATCGAGACAACCTCTCGTATCGGCGGTTTTGAAAATGCTCGCTCCAGCGGCTTAGACTTCGGCGTGATGCCTATTCCTAAGGGCAGCACTCAAGCCAGCCAATTTGCCGGCACCAACTTAGCCATTTTCAGAGGAGCCAACGATGTAGAAAAGCAAAATGCCGCCTACAAGTTTGTCTCTTATATGTGCAGTCCCGCCATTACAGCCAAATGGTCTATTCAAACAGGCTACTTACCTGTACGTAAATCTGCCATTAACTCAACAGCTTATCAAAACCACGTCAAACAGCACCCCGAATATGCCGTAGGTCTTAAATCATTAGACAAAGCTACAGTTCAGCCGCGCGTTCCCGTCTGGGAATCGATTCGTAGCATTCTGGACGACGCTATGTTCAAGGCTTTAGGTCGCAAATGCGATACAGAGACAGCTATTCAAGAAGCCGTAGACACTTCTAACAAATTGCTCTATTCGGTAGGCAACTACGAAGGCAATAACTAGAAGGTGTTCCGTTGAGTAAATAAAAGAAGCACGTACCTCGTTTTTCGGGGTGCGTGTTTTTTTTATTTACAATTATCCACGATTAAATTTATTCTACCAACCAGCTTTATGCCATTAACGAACTCTAAATCGGCCCCAGAATCACCTACGGACAAAGATTCCGCCACCGAAACTCAAGGCAAGCAATTGAAGTTCAGTTGGCTATCTTTGCGCCTAAATAAATTCAGTGTTTCCTTATTGGGATTTTTACTAATACTCTTTGCTATAGCTACAAATACCCAATCAGGCTGGCTCTTTGTCTTAATTTCTTTTCTTTTAAGTTCGCTCTTTGTCGACGGAATACAAGCTCTTATTACAGTCATGAGAGCTGTGGACAGCTTAAAGCTGAGCCTTAGTCCTACTTATGCCAACAGCGATCTTACTCCGGCACTAAATAACGGTTATGTTGGAGATTGTCAGCAAATTTATTCTTTTAGCTTGCGCTTAGATAATCAATCCTCGAAAGCTTTTTCCAATATAAAAATACGGTTCGTCGATGTAACAGATTCTATAGATTATGCTTGGAACAAAGAACAATCTTTATATCTAGCCCTACAACCAGATCAAGAAGTATTAGAGCCTTCACCGACTACGTTAAAGATATTAAGTAATCTGTACGATTTGCAAAGCGACCAGGAAATAAAACAGCTGTCCGATCGTCTCAAGCAAGCAGGGCAAACGACTCCCCCCACCGACATAAACTCTTTAAAAAACGAACAAATAGTAATTTTGGATACTGTAGGCGCCCATAAAGCAGCTCAACTCAACTACAAAATTTGCCCTAAGCGTAGAGGGATATATTCGGCCGCTCCCTCTTCCTTAATATTTTATTCTTGTCTGGGATTAGTGAGTTTCACTCTAACTGTCGATCCTAATATATGTCCCCTTTACGTCGCTCCAGAAGCTTTTGACACTAATTCCACGCAAGTATCTTCTCAGAAAGCTTCTGACAGAAACACGTACATTTCTCAAAAAAGTCTATCGGAGACTGAAAATTTTCACGGTTTACACGAATTTCAAATGGGGGAAAATATTCGCCATATTCACTGGCCTACCAGCGCTAGAATGGGCGATTTAATGGTTAGAGAATTTCAAGTTGAACCTCCTCAAAAAGAAAAACTTCCTTTACTTTTAGAAATAATAGCTACAGTTAACGATAAAGTAGATATTTCTCAAGCTTCATGCGCTTTAGAAATGGCTTTAGTATTGGTAAATTCGTTGGCCAAATTATGTAAAAAAGAGAAGAGAGAGCTCCATGTTTTCTTTGAGACGAACCAAGGAGTAGCTGTGTTTTACGAAAATAGCGAACTCTTAAGTTACCCTCTCAGACAATTTTTAGCCGAAGCCAATTTAAATACAACTCCAAAATATAGCCTTTCGCAAAATCCCCAAGAATCGTTCAATTATGCCAAAGAACAATTTATTCAAAAATATGAAAGGGCCTTACTATATAGAATTGCCTTACACCCATATCTTGATCCTGAAATGTATGAAACAAAAGTCAGCATTTTTTGGCTAATGCAACCACCTAATACAGATCCACAAACCTCAGATGATTTTGCTGCCGCAGTGCTTAAATTTGAAAGCAAAGGTATTACAGCTAGGTGTGTAACTATTCAAGACGATCCCAAAGCCATGCTTGAGGAATTGATATGATCGAAGTTCCAATGAGCCATAAAAATTGGGGGAATTTATATACATCAACAGGCTCAACCCAAAGCACGAAACCTCCTAAAAAGACAGTCAATTCTTTGGAGCGACTCGTCTTGCTGCTATCTGGTCAGTACCATCATGCAGAAAGTTCTGTACCATTGCGCTCAAGCGTTTTGCTTTGCGAAATTGTTTCCTTATTTAGCACTTTTTCTGCCTTGGAATACCCTGAAAATTGGTATTTTTATTTAATCTTCCTGATTGCAGGTCATCTCTATTCCTATAAATACAGAAATCAGGGTGCTTGCCTGATGAAATGCCTAATCAGCTTATATATGCTCTTTGTGTTAGGCACATTTTTTGTAAATTTAGTAGCATCTCCTTATAGTACCAGCCAATCTTTAGTTATGCTGCTAGCAGGTCTTTTGGTAGGTCACAGTTTTGACTTGCCCAGACGCAGAGATCTCAACTACTCTATTTTGGTAAGTTTGCTGCTTTTAGGCTTTTCGGCCACCATTTTTAATACCATGACATTTGCGATCAATTTGATCGCCTATCTAATTTTCTTTTCTCAAGCAGCTCGCTTTTATTGCTTCTCTCAAAATTCTGCGACTATTTTTGTCGCCCATAGCTCAAATAACTTAAAAGCTGATTCCAGAAATAATATTTCTCAAAATAAACTGGCTTTGCTGACAGCTATGGCTAGTTCTTTTGCTAAAGGTTTTTTTGGGCAAGCTGCCTTCTATATACTGACTATTCTATTTATAGCAACTGTTATCTTTATATTAACACCACGCTTTCCCGGTTTGGCAAATTTCAGATTACAAACAAACCTTAGCTTAAACTTGAATTTTAATAGAGAAAGTGCCAACGGGGAACTAATAGATCCCACATCTCCAGCCAGCTTAAAAAATTTGCTATTTGGAAATAAGCTCGACGCCAACAGTGTTAATATTCTCAGCGCTCAAGACAACCTTGGCAATAACGCCCAAACTAGCCAAAATGTCCAAGAGCAATTGGTTATGCAAATCCGCACCAACAGCCAAGCCCCTCTCTATTGCCGTGGCTTGGCTTATCGCCACTACGACGGACGCAGTTGGACTATAGATGAAAAAGTTCCCCCCCGCGAAGTTGGCAATGCTTCTTTCCTACGTCCCAGCCCACCTATGTTCAGTCGCTCTTTCTATAAGCGAATGTTTGCCCAAGGTTGGCGCCCCCAACGTCCTCAACGCCAAGACATAACTACTCAAATATTCTATATAGAACAAAATATAAATAATGTAATTTTTACGCCTTATTGGACAGTTTTTGCCCAGTACCCGACTGAAACTTTTTTTGTCGATCGCGATAGTGGTTTGCGCTCTCCCAATATTTTGGAAAAGGGCACGGTCTATACCACTCATTCTCTCCCCTCTCCTCCTCTTATTTCGACTCAACAAACTAAGCAACAAGTGTATGCTCAGTTCTTGGGCAGCCAAAAGCTCGACTACGAGGAAGAGGCTTGGCAAGAAGCCTTAAATTTTCACGGCGCTCCTCCGTCAATGGGTGATAGCAACCCTATGTTAAAAGGAGACTTCAATCGCAGAGAAGGCGAAGAATTGTTGGCTTTGCCAGAAAATATCACCGCCCGCACCCAATTCTTAACTATGCGTTTAACCGGTCGGTATTCAGATCCGGCCCTTAAGGTGTTAGCTTTGGCTCATTTCTTGCGTTCCAATTGCGATTATATAGATCCAGCTCCTTCAGTGCCTAAAGGAGTCGAATTAACTGACTATTTTATTTTCACAACTAGACAGGGCAATTGTAGAAATTTTGCCAGTTCTTTGGCTGTTATGTGTCGCATTATAGGCATTCCTAGCCGCTATATAAGTGGCTGTATGACTGATACTTATAATCCTTTTACCGGCAATTACGAAGTTTATGGTAGCGATTTTCATGCTTGGACGGAAGTTTTTCTCAATGATCCAGAATCAAAATGGGTAACCGTAGATGCAACTAGTCCCAACAATGTAAGTACCCAAAAAATTGGAGGCGTTTGGTTCAATTTTAAACCTTTAGCCAACTATTTGTCTTATAAATTAAAATTCACAGACTCATTCAATTTAAAACAGAAGTTACAGAATCCATATTTTTATATTTTGCTAACCTTTGTACTTCTGATATCTATCTTAGTCGGCTTGTTGCTAAACTACTACCAAGTTATGGTTTTAGCTATAAAAGTTATGTGCAGTAGCGATTTACCTTTTGGACAAAGGTTTATAGTCGCTATTAGACTATTAATTTTATCAACTAAACTGAAAGCCTGGCAGCAAACTTATAGCAATTCTTCTTATATTGAGCAACTCTATAATTTTACTAAAATATTGCTTACAGTTCTCAATATATACCAAGCCCCAGGGCAAACTATACGCCAATTTTGTGCCGCTAATGCAGAAACAAAAATAGGTTCTCTTTTGCAACGTGTAGGCCAATTATACGAAAAAGAACTTTATGCTCGCAACGATTCATCAGATTTGCCTTCTGAAGCAGCTCAACCAAGCTTACTAAGTTTCTTTAAGCATTTGCCTATTGAAATGCAAAAAGATTTGCTTAATTTGCTCACACTCAACCCGCGCTACTTGCGTTAAGTCTGAAAATTCACAAAGCCCCAAAAATTCTTAGAGGCTAAACACTTTGTTCAAGTTGAGCAAATTGAGTCACAGTTACTTTGAAGAAGGAAGTTAAGCAAAATAGAGGAAATTTCGGGGGAATATTTTTATCACACCATTACCTGGAAAGGGACATAAATTCACTCATGGCTAAAGGATATTCCCCTAAAAAACTAGGTGCAGCTTTGGCTTGCGCCGGTCTTTGCTTGGCTATTTCCGGTTTTGTAGCCGGATGCGGCGACGGAGGCAGTACAGGCAGCGCTACTCTCGACTATGGCAAACAAGGTACTGTCACTTTTGATTTGACCGGCGTTGCTTCGGAGTTGGGTTCGGTTAAATACTCATTCCTTAATGAGAGCGGTTTGCCCATTTTAGTTACCGATAAATTGGAAATTGGACAAGCTCCTATTGCCGTAGCTAAAGTACCTAAAGAAGCTGTCAAAGTAATAGGTTACTACTTCTCCGGCAACCAAGCTACAGACTTTAGTATCAATACTATCGATTGGAATACCGATTCAGGATTAAAGGCCACCGTAGCCTCTACTCCTACCATCGCCGACGAAGATCTCGAATATTACAGAGTCGATCCTACCTACTCTCACGTAGATAAAGGCGAATCTACTTACGTAAATTTGACCGCTTCTTATTTACTTCCCGATTCCACTTATGCCAATTTAGATTTGACTCCTTTGGCCAACGTCAAGCCTATCGGTCATTTGGTCATGCAAGAGAAATCTAGCTTGCTCAACAACCTCTACCAAGGTACAGCTTACGGAACTCAAGAATTCGAAGTTACTTCCGATTCTTTAGCCAACTACACTACCAACAGAGTTGACGATCATCACGATTATGTCTATGTGTCTGACGCTGTTCTTACCGGTTTGATCTTACAAGATGCCACTACCCAAAAGACTAAAAAAGTGACTGTCTTCAATCCCAATGTAGATATGGGCGTAGACAGCACTGTTGTAGATGGAGAAACTTGCGTCGTCGGTGAAGGTGCATTTGTCGTTTACGGTGTGTATACTTCCCCTACAACTAAGAGCAACGATTTCCAAGTACAAATGCGCGATCGCGAAATTACTTGGGAAACTCCCAACAGCGAAGCCGTCAACTTCCAGCTTGGCAAAGATAAAGCCACATATACAACTAAAGCTGCAGCCGAGAATATTCCTTTAAGCGCCTATACCTATGACGAGGACAACCAAAAGGTTTCTGCCTCTATAGCTATGGATATTAAAGATACCGAAGCTAAACTTTATTACGAAGTTGCCAATTTAGTGATCGGCGAAGAAGATTATGCTGCCAAAAAGTGGCTGCCTATCGGTGATTACAGTATCAACTTCAGCCTCTATGCCGCTTACATGATCGATGGCAAACAGAGCGACGGCTCCCCCGTTTTCGGCACCACCAAAGCTGGAGAAATTGTTCCCGTCCCCGCCAGCGATAAGCCCTTAGTTGAAGTCGATGAAACTTCCAAAGTTTACAAGCTCAGCTGCGGTACTCACACCGCTAACGACAAAGGCAGTTTGAGATTCAAAATTGTCGATGCTGAAGATGCAGAGAGAGAAATTATCTCTACAGAAGCTTACGACTATACTGTAAAAGCAGTCGCCCCTTAGTTAGATATATAAAGGGATAAATCAATAAAAGAGCGCTTCTCTTTACTGAGAGAAGCGCTCTTTTATTGTCTATGCAAATATATCGCTACTACTATTTATACAAGTTAGAAAAGTGTATAAATGAAAGGAGCAATATGAGTAGCCTGAGCCAAAGAGACTAAGACGGTAAGAGCCAATAAGCCCAGCAAAAGCGGCACCAGCCACAGGCGCTTACTTGCCATAAATTGGATAAATTCCATAGCTATATTCCAACGGTTTTTAAACTTGCTGAACATATATGGCTCACATCTCCTCGTCGCTATTGTCAGTATTGACATTGGCTGCACTTTCCGGTTCTTCAGCCGGCATACTGTCCGGCAAGATAGTTGAATCGCCACCTATTGACGAATCGAACATATTAATATCGAAAATGCCTGCTCTATCCAAATATTGGCTCACAACTTCTCCAGTTTGGAAATGACCGAGCTTATTAAAGTGCATATCTTTGCTGTAGTACATGCGCGGACGATTGACTAAATAAGGCCATAAATCCAAGACATAAACACCATTGCTCTCAGCCCAATCTAAAATAATTTGCCTAGGCTTAGCTCTGTCAAAAAGATTATCTTCCAAGTTGGAACTATCGATCCAATTTTGCCAATCCTGATCGTATACTTCTACAGCCGAAGGAATAAGCACAATCACGAATGTGCTACCACGTTCGGAGCAAAGATTGCGAATCTTATCCAAAGCTTCGGCAGTACGGGCTACACCTTGACGCATCTCTTTAGTGTAATTATTTAAACACCAGGCTTGAGCCACATTGGGACGCAATTTAGAGCCGAAACTATAAGCTATAGCACTGACAAATTGATAAAGATGACTGCTACGCAATAAAGTTTTGTATAAGGGAACAGTATTGTCTTTGGGAATAGTGACAGATTCTTGCTGTTTTTTCAAACAATCATAGGAGCCCCACAAAGCTTCGGCTTCAGGAGTAAGAACCAAAGATTTATCTGCCACCGTGAAACTGCGCTGGCCGATCATATTGTCATAGAAATCGTTACCGGTGTAAAAACCGAGCATAACAACATCGGCTTTGCGCTGTCCGGGCTTAAGTTTAGCATAAAGATCGGCTTCGGCATCGGTGCCTGCATTGGGCATGCCGTAATTGAGCACTTTGGCTCCGGTTACGCGTTGAATTTGATTGAGCCAAGTATCTTCTACATTTGACCAACAGCCGAAAGTGAAAGAATCGCCCAAAGCCAAAATAGTTTGCCCGACACCTGGGCGACGTGAAGCCACAGCGTCGGCAGCAACACCGTCGTCAGCCGCTGATAATTGCTTTACTTGATCGTTGCCGAATTGGTCGACCGGTCGCAAAGCTGGCAAAGCACGCCAACCTTCATTGTCTATATGTATATCAGCAGAAAATTCTGGCCCTTTGATGCGCTTAGACCAACCGGCCTTCATGCGCACACCGTCCTCATTCTTTACGTAGAGGCCGCGCATTTGCATATTGGTATTGCTTACGCATAGCCATACCAAAATTTCTGCGCCTATTAGAGCTAAGGCTAGCAGAGCCACATATTTAATACAATTGCCTATAAATCCAAAATCGTTGGCAAAGCGATCGTTGTCGCTCTTATAAACAATTTTGCGCGAGGCAGCAGCGCGGCCTTGCTCATTTTGGCTAGGAGCGGCCGTAGGCGTATGCGACCATTTTTCCAATTCGGCTCCCGGAATGGAGCGTTTTTCGGAAATAGCTCGGCGGCTGACCAACATACGGCCCATAACCAAAGCATCCATATCAGAACGCGTAAAAGTGGAGAGAGCTTCGGCAGGCGTATTCACAATAGGCTCACCGCGCAAATTGAAAGAGGTATTGAGCACCAAAGGAACGCCTGTGCGTTGATAAAAAGCGTTTATAAGCTCGTAATAATAAGGACTTTCTTGCTTATAAACGGCCTGAATGCGGGAAGTTCCGTCTACGTGAGTCACAGCGGGAATTATTTCCCTTCTGTCTTGGTAGACGGGCACTACCATGAGCATAAAGCGCAGAGGATCTACTAAATGGGGATTGGGTATATCGAAATATTCTCCTATACCCTCGGCCAAGACAGAAGGAGCGAAAGGACGGAACGGCTCGCGGAATTTGATGCGAGCATTAACCAAATCTTTCATATAGGCGGCTCTGGGATCGGCCAAAATAGAACGAGCGCCCAAAGCACGCGGTCCCCATTCAAAGCGTCCCTTCATCCAGCCGACAACTTGGCCATATTCTAAGCGTGTAGCCACTTCCTGATAGACAGCATTCATATCGGGCAGCTCTTTAAATTTGCAATTTTGAGAGCGCAAGTAGTCGGCTATAGCATAATCATCATATTCTTGGCCAAGGTAAGGCGTGAGCAAGCGGTAGCGCTGAGTACCGCCCAAAACATTGTAATACCCCCACAAAGCCGCTCCCAGAGCACCTCCGTCATCGCCTGCCGCCGGATGAATATAAATACCGGAAAAACCTGATTCACGATAGATACGCGCATTAGCCACAGAGTTGAGAGCTACTCCGCCAGCCAAACACAAATTTTCGTGGCCATATTTGCGGCGCAAGGCTTGGGCCTGACGCACTAAAATTTCTTCAGTAGCGGCTTGAATCGAAGCAGCTACGTTAGCATAGTGCTGATCTAAAAGGTTCGCTTCTTCCGGAGAACGAGGCTTGCCAAAAAGCTCGCAGAATTTGTCGCTAAAAGAGCGATAAGCGGAGTGATGGAAATCAAAATATTCCATATTGAGAGTAAAGGATCCATCACTCTCTAAATGCACTAACTTTTTAAAAATAGTTTCAAAAAAGACAGGCTTGCCATAAGGAGCCATGCCCATAACCTTATATTCGCCTTCATTGACTTGGAAGCCCAAAAAGGCTGTAAAGGCACTATAAAGCAAACCTAATGAATGAGGAAAACGCATTTCGTCATCGAGATGAATTTGCGTTCCCCAGGCTGAGCCACGCGCACCAGTAGCCCACTCTCCCACTCCATCAACAGTTAAAAGAGCAGCATTGGTAAAGCCAGAGCAATAGTAGGCACTAGAAGCGTGAGACAAGTGGTGAGGGCAAAAGACTATTTTATCTTTGCTTATACCAAGTTGTTCTTGCAAATGTGCCTTTACCCACAGCTTATCTAAAAGCCAAACTAGAGACGACTCGCGAAAAGTGACGGCCGACTTGGGCCAAGTGGCCATAGCTGACATCAGCAAGCGATCGAACTTTTGGAACGGCTTTTCAAAAAAAACGACTAAATCTAAATCTTGCGCTTGGCAAAAAGCCGAATCTAAACAAAACTTTATCGCTCGACGTGGAAAAGCGAAGTCGTGTTTAATACGAGAAAAGCGCTCCTCTTCGGCAGCAGCCACTACCTGACCGTCAACAATTATTGCTGCAGCTGAATCATGATAAAAACAAGAAATACCTAAAACACGCATCAGAATTGAGCCCTCGCCTCATCGCTAGTATGCACAGGCTGCCATGATCCACTGTGGCTGCCTTTTTTTAGCCTCAGAGGATCGGCGAACAACTTTACACAAATGGCAAACGGAGTGACACATATCCAATAAAATACGGTCAATAAAATTCTGGCTAGGAAAGTGGCCGCTCCGGCAGCCAAAGCTTTCCAACGTTCCCAAAGAGACAGTTTTGGCGGATTTTCTTGTCCCGCTAAATTGTCGGCATGTACATAATCAGGTTGAGTCTGCATAACTAGGAGCATTTCCCCACTACCAACTAAACCCTTTTTTTTTGACCATTCAGCTTATTATGGAGCGATTTTTTGAGTTTTTCTTCCTTATAACGGGACGCAAAAGCCATTGTTATCAAAAATTGTAAAAAAAAAGCACAACCTCAAAAAAAGGTTGTGCTTCTTTGTATATAGGCAAATATTACCTAATCAATAATTAGTCTATTTTGCCCATAGCTTTCAAAATGCGCTCAGCTGTGAAAGGCCAATCGCGTACCCAAACGCCGACAGCGTCGTGAATAGCTTCAGCTATACAAGGAGCTGCGCCGTTGCAAGTAATTTCAGAAATGGACTTGGCACCGAAAGGACCGAGCGGATCGTCGGTAGGAACCAATTCCGAAACGAAGGTTTCGGGTACATCCAAAATCATGGGCACTTTATAGTCGGTAAAATCAGTCGTCAAGCAACGGCCGGTTGCTTTATCATAAATCATCTCTTCGGAGAGAGAGTGACCGATAGTCTTCAAGACGCCACCGTACATTTGACCGATAGCCAATTCGGGGTTGATAGGCGTACCACAGTCTTCCAAGCAGAAGTACTTTTGTACTTTAACTTCACCAGTGCGTTTATTGACAGCCACCTGAGCAAAGTGAGCGCCGTAAGGGAAAGAAGCCTTATCGACAATGAAGTGACCATAGGCCATAAGCTGACCGCAACCGTCGCCCTGCTCGGCATAATGGGCAATTTGAGCAAAAGTAATAGACTCATTCTTGCCTTTAACTGTGCCATGGTGGACGATTTGCAAATCTTCAACCGGCTCTTTAAGCAACTTGGAAGCGACTTCCAAAATGCGAGCTTTCATATTCAAAGCCGCATTTTTGACAGCGCCGCCGCTGAAGAAAGTACCACTGGAAGCGTAAGCACCTACATCGAAAGGCGTTACGTCGGTGTCGCCCGAGAGGATAGCCACATCTTCCATATCGACATTGAGAATCTCAGCTACAAATTTGCAACTGACAGTATCTAAACCGGTGCCCAAATCGGTACCACCGGAAAGGACGATAAAAGTACCGTCGCTGAGCATACGCACTTCGGCATTGGCCGAATCGAGACCAGGTAAGCCAGATCCTTGCTGTACGATGGCAAAACCTTTACCTATAGCGATATCAGGATCGTTGCTGACTTCTTTTTTGCCCCACTCGATAAGCTCACGACCGCGCTCCAAAGCCTTACCTAAACCGCAAGACTGAATAGTTTCGGCCTGACCTTCGCGACCTTCACCTAAGCTCTTCAAAATTTCCAATTTAGTACCGACATGGACGCGGTTCTTTTCGATAACGTCCATATGATCGAGACCTAAACGATCGGAAATTTCGGCTACGGCTAATTGCAAAGCGAAAGAGCCCTTGGGAGCGCCATAGCCCTGATAGGCGCCGGTAGTAGCGATATTGGAATACCAAGTATCGACATTGAAAGCCATATTGGGGCAATCAAACAGAGGCAAAGACTTGGAACAAGCATTCATAGGTACGGTCAAGCAATGAGCGCCGTAAGGTCCGGTGTTGGCTTGTACGTCCATATAAATAGCCGTAATAGTACCGTCTTTTTTAGCGCCCACTTTGCAACGCACTTTAGCTACGTGACGAGTACGAGAAGCGATAAATTCTTCTTCTCTGGTAAAGCGCTGATAAATGGGACGACCGGTAATCCAAGTTAAATAGGCGCAAACTTCTTCAAGCACGATGTCTTGTTTGGCACCGAAACCGCCACCTACGCGCTCTTTAATAACGCGAATATTGTTTTGCTTGGTCTTAATAATGCTGGCCACAATACGACGCAAATGCCAAGGCACTTGAGTGGAAGCATGAATGATTAAGCGGTCGCCGTCCATGTGGGTATAAACCACGTGAGGCTCAACGGGAGTGCACTGAATCTGGCAGCAATCGTACCAATTGTCCACAATCTCATCAGCTTCGGCAAAACCTTTTTCTACATCGCCAATGCCGGCATGAACGCTGGAAGCCAAGTTGCGGTGAGGATCGCCATGAATAGGGAATTGGTAAATAACTTCGCCATCGCGAGGATCGGCATTTTTGTTATATTCTTCCAAATTGTCAGGAGCGCCGCAAATATAAGTAACTTTAGCTTTATGGACAATAGGGGCCCCAGGAGCTTTAGCTTCGTCAGCAGTCAAAACGAAAGGCAAAACTTCGTATTCAACTTTAATACGCTTTTCAGCCTCGATAGCCGCATCCATATTTTCGGCCACAATAGCTGCTACGCGATCGCCCACATGGCGTACTTTATCGCCAATAAGCTTACGATCGTAAGGAGAAGGCTCGGGGAAACCTTGGCCAGCTTGGTTGTAGTGAACATCGGGGCAATTTTCGTGAGTTAAAATGTAGACTACGCCGGGAACTTTTAAAGCTTCTGAAGTATCGATAGATTTTACATAGGCATGAGCGTAAGGAGAACGCATCATACGCAATACGCAAGCATTGGGATCGACTGCGTCTTCTACATAAGCTTTTTGACCGCGCACCAATTTAGGGCTGTCAATTTTGCGAGCGGGCTTACCGACCACGCGCTTACCTTCGGCATAAGAAGGAGCCACTACGCAAGTGAAATTGGGATCATTCTTGCGTTTAACGGCCAAACGGATAGCGTCATAAAACTGTTGGTAGCCGTTGCAACGACAGAAAATGCCAGACATAGCATCTTTTATTTCTTCGTCGGTAGGATTGGGATGACGCTCTAAAAGTTCCTCAATGCAGCAAACTACGGCCGCACTGCAATAACCACACTGCACTACGCCAACATCGACTAAAGCCGACTGAATAGCGCTCAAAGTGCGTTGTTTAGAATAATACTCAACTGTGCAAACTTCCTGGCCATCTAACTGGGCAGCCAACAAAATACAAGAGTTGACTAAACGTCCATTAAAACGGATAGCACAAGCGCCGCAAGTTCCTTCGCCGTTACAGCCGTTACGAATAGAAGTAACATTGATACGGCGCAAAAAGGCATCGGCACGTTCGCGAGGCTCAACTTCAGCCTGCTGTTCTCTGCCATTTAAAAGAAAAGTAATTTTCATATTTTTTTGTACGGCTCCCTAAAGTTGACCAAAAGCTTTATAAACGGTCCAAGCGGCAATCTGAGCGCCAACTTCTTGCTTGAAAGCTACGCCGCCGCGAATGTCCGCAATGGGATTCAATAAAGGACGAATTTGCTTTACCAAAACGTCACGCTCCGGCAAGGAAGCGCCCTTTAAGTTCTTTTCTATTTCGGTTAAACGCACAGGATGAGCAGCCACTCCACCCATAACTAAGCGCACGTCTTCAATTTTGTCAGACTCGCCTTTTACGACAGCATAAGCGGCTAAAATGGAAATATCATTTTGGGTACGCACATAGCGACGGGAAGCAAACTTTCTAGCTCCCATCTCCGAAGAAATGCGTACATTTAAGATCAAATCTTTGGGATCGCCATTTTCATTATATTCGGCGATATCGACAACTAAAGTGCTGCCGTCAGCTTTCATAAGCTCAACTTTGGCATCTAAAGCCAAAAGCATAGAAGCCAAATTGCAAGTAGATCCGCGCAAAGCGATATTGCCACCTACTGTAGCCATGTTGCGAATATTGCGGTTGACCATATAGGCAGCCGCTTCTTTGAGGGCCGGAAAAACTTTATCGCTCTCTAAAAGCTCTTGGTGAGTGACACCGGCGCCGATAATGAGTTCAGAATCGGTCAGCTCTATCGTATTTAAGCCTAAAGCGGATAAGCTGATCAGAGCCTTAGCCTGCTCTTCTTCAGGAACTTCCTTGGCATAGGTGAGAGTATTAAGTATGGTGCCGCCTCCCAAATAGGCAGACAAGCCGAGACGGTTGCGCAAGCAGACCGCCTCCTGCACGCTGGACGGCTTATGAAATTCGCTAAACAAAATAAAACCTCCCGAGGAAGATGGGTCGGAACAAAAAGTCTCTTTTTGCTCTCTCTCTTTTGTGCGCCAAGGCTGCAATACCTGCCTAAATAAGAGACTTTTTTATCTATTACCCGTTGTATAAACTCGAGAATATCGTATTTTTTAGCAATTGAAGATATTGGCAAGCTACGCAGCAAGTTATTAAGTGCTTAGCTCCAAAAGCAATTAAAAGAAAAAGCTATGGCGGCTAGTTCATTATGCTCAACTTTGCGAACGCTGGCCAAAATATGAAAAAGTTCGTGCGCCAGAACCAATTTTGGCAACCAATTGGTTACAGCCGGTGCTGGCAAAAAAGCACTACGTTCACGCAAAAATGCCAACGCTTCTCTATCAAGATAAACTCGCTTTTGAGCTAGAACAGTTCTTCCCCAAACCCACAGGCCGGGCACACTTAAAGATCTATACTCAATAGTAAAACCTAATTGACGCAAGGCTTTTTCCGGCTCAACCGTTTGTTCAGCTTCAAAAAGGGCCGCCTGTTCTTGGGCTGCTTGCCATTGGCTAGGGCTGTATTGGCCATGCGGATCCCAAAAAGACAAGAATTTTTGTACCAATTCTAATGGAGCGGCCATTCTCAATTGTTCTTTTCAACTATAGCCAAAACTTTGTCATCTTCAGGCAAGTTGCCCAACTCGTTGGCGGCCAATTCCAGCATTTGCTCTGCTTTCACCAAAGTGCTTAAATCACACATTTTGTGACCGGCTACCAAGTGCAAAGACGGAAGCAAAGCGCCGGCATCACCATATGAAGTATAATCGCGCAAAATCGTTTCCAAGAAAGTGCGCAAGTTGCCCACACTTCCTATTTCTACCGATGCTCCAGGTCTTTGTAATCTGACGCTGCCAAAAATATCGGTTATCCAAATGGTGGTCTCTTTTTTCTTAAAAAGGCCAAAAAAGATTTTGCGCTCTAGCTCACTCTTATATACGTAATAAAAATCGGTATGGCCCAACAGCGTGTAAACGCTGCCGGGTTGGCCCGATGCTTTCAATACTTCTAGGCGCTCTGCTTCACTAACTTCTTGGCCTTGGCCTGAGCTCTTATTGGAAAAAGCGATGGCTCCTTGGGCTATAGCTCGCACCAAATTTTTCTGAGCATCAACTTCCACTGTTACTTCTACACTGTCAGCTTCAGCGCCCATTTTTATAACCGCTTGCTCAGCTTGACGGCGCAAATTCTGTAAGTCGGCAGGCGTAGGATCGACAATGCTGCGCTCTACACATTCTCGTACCATAGCTAAAGCTGCACCTATAGCGGAAATCACTTCAGCATGATCGGCCAACTCGAAGGGCAAGCCCAACTCTCCAGCCACAAATGGCACTACAGATGCGCAACCTCCACCGCCGCCAATAAGTTTTAAGCGCCGCTCTTCCATTTTGTAGTCGGAAATCAATTTCTTTAAGGTAGGGATAATTATTTCCGACGCTTTATGCAAAGCAGCCCAAGCCCAAGCCTGAGCGCTTTCCGCTTGCTCTTGATTATCAAAAAGTGAAGCGCTCAATTTACTGTTAGCAGCTGTCTTTTGGGCTGCAAGCCATTTTTGCCACGCTGCTGTCGGCGGGCGCTCTCCTTTAGTTTGCAAATATTGTCCCAAAGCTGCAAAAGCTGCCGCCGCAAATTTTACGTTGCCGGAGGAATAATTGCCTTCGGGAATTAGCCCCAAAAGGTTGGCCGCGCAAGTAGAAGTGAGTGCGTATTCTTGTCCGGAAGGCGTTTGCACCACAAAATAAGGATGATCGCCAGTAAAAGGCGCAACTTCCTTAATCTTTAAATCTGCCGCTTTCAAGGATTCAGTTTCGCTTTGGGGAGCGAAAGCACAGTAGGCGAAACCAGCCAAATGAGCGCTGCGCGGCCCAATTTGCAAGCCATTGAGCCAACCTACCATCGAGCCTCCGGCTACTCCCAAGGTGCGGCTATCCAAAGTGCGCAAGTAAGTGTCGCGCCCGCCGACAGCAGCCGACTTCACCGCCGCCCTGCCGTCTTTGATCATACAAATATCAGTGCTAGTGCCGCCCACCTCCAAGAATAGCGCATCCGAAGCTTTCAAAAACATCAAACATGCTGCAATTCCGGCGGCCGGCCCTGACAAAAGCGTAAGTACAGGGCGGCGTCGCACTTCGTCTATGCCCATGACGCCACCATCAGAGCGCATAACCATGAGCGGCGCCTTTACTTGCTGGCTTTCCAAAGCGCCTTTAGTCATAAGCGCCGTGGCGATCATTTTGGGCAAAATGCTGGCATTAAAGACGGCGGTCTGGGTGCGAGCGCTTAAACCATAAAGGCCAGACATTTCATGAGTCGCGCAAACCGGTATTCCCGCTTTACAAGCGGCGTCGACAATTTTGAGCTCACCTTGCGGATCATCTACTGAGAAGCCTTCAGCTGCCACAACCGCTCCTACTTGTGCTGATTTAAATTCTGCTAGTTTGGCAGCCAAGTCAGCCTCAAAATTGTCAGCTTGTGGATCTAATACAGCGGAAATAGTGCGCAAAAATTTGCCGGGGGCCAACTCGATATCGCCTACACGAGTATCACTTTTAACTTTTACAGCTTCCAGACCGCCAGCTAAAGCGATAATGCCAACTTTAGCTACATCGCCTTCCAGAAGCGCATTGGTAGCTTGCGTAGTGCTGTGGGCTAAAAAGACAATTTCAGCATCTTTGGGTAGCAGAGCGCACAGACCGCGAAAAGCTTCAATAATGCCAGCCGCCACACCCTGAGCGTGAGTATGTGTAGTGGGAGCAACGCAATGAGCACTTACTTGCAAAGTATCGTTATCAATAGCCACAGCGTGGGTAAAGGTGCCGCCAACGTCTATACCTACACGAAATTTACTCACAATTTTTACCTCTACTTCTGAATTTTATTCCCCCACTTGTAGAGGTGGAGGACTTTGCTGCATTAGTTTAAAGCTTTAGCTACAAAAGCGGCCCACACCAAAGCGACAACTACAAAAGCCCATACATAAGGCAAAGTGGCTTTAAGCAATTTTTCAGCACCGACTTTAGTAAATTGGGCTAACCAAACGTTATGCGTATTGGTAGGATCACATACACCTTGAACTTGGCCTACTCCAAAGAAGGCGGCCAAAATAGCCGTCGGAGCCATTAAATTGCTGCCCAACAAAATACTAGCTACACCAGCACCTAAGCCGTACATATTGAGCGGGCCGCGGTAAAGAGCTAAAGGAGCCAGAATAGAAAAGACAAGCACAAAAGAAAGAGGGCGGCTGGGAATAATAGCAGCCAAGATGGGAGCCATTACAGCCTTGGTAGATTCAGCGGTCATAGCACCCAAGCACATGCCTAAGCCAACAAACAAGCCCAAAACTGGAGCGACATCTTTAAGGCCCTCCAAAACGGCAGCGCTTAAATTATTTATACAACGACGCGGATCTGTAGTTAAAACGCCCCACAAGATGCCAATGATAAAAGCCGGAATAATAGGCATACCGAAGCAGAAGATTAGAGCGATAGGTAAAACTGGCGTAAAAAGGGCAATAAGAGGAACTTTTGTTTTGGGCAATTCGGCACTTTGAGCCCAATTGAAGCTGCCACGCTCGCGATACATACCAACGCCCAAATAAACTAAAGTAGTTAGAGCAAACAAAGCACCGTAAGCGACAACATATTCTTGCACTACCGCTTGGGGCAATTGCAAAACATCGAGATAAAACCCCAAATTGGCTGGGTTAAAAATCCCTCCCAAGGCAATAGCAAAAAGCATCAAACCGGCCGCCAACTCGGCAGAAATACCCACACCGATCATAATAGGAAGTACCAAAGAGCCAATCATAATGACTGCTCCCAAGCCGGTAACAGAAGTAAAACAAACGGCAGTTACAAAAGTAAGCAAGACCGCTAGCCAAGTCTTGTGGCGGCCGGCATATTCGGCAGCCAAGCTAATTAAATGGGCGGCAATACCATTGCGCATAACAACTTGCGAAAGAATGGAGCCAAAAGCAGCAAACATAATAGCTTGCGACAATTTGACAGAGCCTTGAGTTATGACAGTATCAAAAATGAACTGGGCAAAGGTGCCCTCCCCTTCTGTCCAATTATAGACACAACCGGAAATAAGACCGACTGTTATAGCCATAGTAGGCAAAGCCAAAAGGGCTGGTAACTTGCGACTCATCATTAAAGCCGCAAAGATAAAAAATACTAAAATTATCAGAATACCGGCAAACATATGCAACAACTTTCACAAAAATCGGCTCCAGTTTCTATACCAAACGATTGATCCCTATTTTTAGCCTAAAGCTTTCAGTAGTCGTCAACTGAAACAAAAAAAAGAGCCCGAAAAGAATCGTGCTCTTAAAAAAATTACCTAATTTATGGTCAGCCCAAAAGAAACGCTTTTATAAAGCCGCTAAATTTTAACTTTTTTAGGTACCATAACGGCGACCGCGCTGCTGATAATTGATAATAGCTCTGTAAATAAAAGCTTCATCAACGTCTGGCCAGTAAATATCGCTAAAGTAAAATTCTGTATAAGCAGATTGCCACAATAAAAAGTTGCTCAATCTCAGTTCTCCGCTGGTGCGGATAAGCAAATCAGGATCTGGACAATTAGCAGTATACAAACTTTGTCCAAAAGTTTCTTGATTTATATCGCTTACTTGCAATTTGCCTTCTTTTACTTGTTCTGCTAAATGGCGAGCAGCTTGCAAAATTTCTTCGCGGCCACCGTAATTGACGGCCAAATTGAGCAACAAATCACTGTTGTGAGCTGTAGCCTTTTCGGAAATTTCTAATTCGCGACAAACAGAAGGATGAAGCGCACTCTTATCGCCTATTACTTGCAAACGCACACCAGTATCGAGCATTTTTTGCCTCTCAGCTTTAGCATAGTATTCAAAAAGCTGCATAAGCAAAGTGACTTCGGCCGGAGAACGCTGCCAATTTTCTGCCGAAAAAGCATAGGCACTTAAAACTTTTACGCCCAAATTGCGACATGTTTCCATAACAGTACGGAAAGCTTCTACGCCGGCTTTATGCCCTACGGCTGAAGGCATAAAGCGCTTTTTGGCCCAGCGTCTGTTGCCATCCATAATGACAGCAATATGTTTGGGCAAGCGCTCTTTGTCTATAAGACTGTACAACTCAGCCACAGATTTTTTTTCTAAATTGGCTTGATTATCGATTTTAGAGCTGCTCACTTTTTCTTCTGACGCTCCCAGGGCGTTCTTTCAAACACAGGATAAGCTAAAATCCACTCCCAAGCACCTGTCCAAGAGCTTAAGTAAGCGGCTTCGCTTTCATCATTTACACTTGACCAAAAAGCTTCGTCAGGTTCAGGGCCTTCCTCCGGTGCGTTTGGGTAAGGACGCACCGCTATGACACGCAAACGGCCTTCAACTAAACCTGTGCTGGGTGGACGGGTAACAACAACATGGCGGGGCGCCAGCCCAAGCTGACGAGCTTGAGCCAGCGCCTCGCCATAGTCCTGCCCCAGCCAACGACCAGGGCAGTCAGGGTGAGAAGAACTCATCCTACTTATACTTCCATAATCTCTTTTTCTTTGGCAGCGAAGACTTTACCCAACTCGTCAATATTTTTGTCGAGCATCTTCTGGATTTCGTCCTGAGCTTTTTTAACTTCATCCTCAGGAGCTCCATCAACCTTCTTCAAGCTGTCCATAGCTTCGCGACGAATGTTGCGCATAGAGACTTTGGCTTCTTCGGTCATCTTTTTAGCTTGCTTAACCAGCTCTTTACGACGATCTTCAGTTAAAGGAGGGAAGACTAAGCGAATCATTACGCCATCATTGGCAGGATTGATACCCAAATCGGACTTTTGAATAGCCTTTTCGATAGCGGTAATGTTCTTTTTATCGAAAGGAGTAATAGTGAGCATGCGAGCTTCAGGCATACCGACAGTAGCTACCTGATTGATGGGCATCTCAGAGCCATAAGCTTCAACTAAAATGCGATCCAAAAGAACAGGAGTAGCCCGACCGGTTCTGATAGTTGCGAAACTGCGCACCAAACTCTCACGAGTCTTCTTCATCTTCTCTTCAGCGTTTTTGCGTATACTAGGATCTATCACTGGAGTTCCTCCTTAACTAAAGTGCCGATATTAGCACCGTCAATAACTACTTTATGCAAGTTGCCTTGCTCGGTAATATTAAACACATATACCGGCAAACCATTGTCACGGCACAACGAAAATGCTGTGCTGTCCATAACTTTTAAACCGCGATTGAGAGCCTCTGTAAAGGTCAGAGAATCAAAACGCTTGGCTTCGGGATTTTTATGCGGATCGCTATCGTATACACCGTCAATCAGCGTACCTTTAAGAACCACATCGGCTTCGATTTGTAAACCGCGCAAAGCAGCTCCCGAATCTGTCGTAAAGTACGGATTGCCCGTACCGCCGACAAAAATAACTACTTTTTTGGATGCTAAATGCTCGCGAGCGGCCTTAGCATTGAAAAGCTGAGCAAATTGGGGAACTTGAACAGCTGCCATAACTACAGCTTCCTGCCCTTGAGCCCTAAGCGCATCGGCAAAAGCCAAACCGTTCATAATAGTGGCCAGCATACCCATAGAATCGGCGCTATTGCGCTCCATATAGGGAGCCATACGAGCACGCCAGAAATTGCCACCGCCTAAGACTACGCCAACTTCTACGCCACTCTTGGCTATTTCAGCCACTTGCTCAGCATAGCCGAAAATGGCTTCTTGCTCAATACCCAAATCATGCTGACCGGCCAGCACTTCACCGGATAGTTTTAATAAAATTCGCTTAAAACGCAACGTTCCAAGTCCCTTTCTTGCCTCACTCTCCCCCAGAGCGACTCACTTTTTGTTACCTAAATTGCGGAAAAAAAAGCCCCGCCTTTTCAAACTTGCAGTTCAAAAAAACGAGGCTTTCATCACAAAATCAGCTTAAAAGCAATATTATTCCTCACCGACAGCCATGCGGCAGAAACGTTTTACAACGATATTCTCACCCAACTTGCCGATAACTTGCTTGATCTTGTCGCCGATAGTTACATCGTTGTCCTTTACGAAAGGCTGATCGAGCAAAACTTTCTCTTTGAGGAAGCTGTCAACCTGACCCTTAGCGATCTTTTCAGCGATCTGCTCAGGCTTGCCGTTCTCGATAGCATTTCTCTTGTAGCCTTCGATTTCAGCTTCAATGAAATCGGCGGGAACTTGCTCACGAGAGACATAAATAGGATTCATGGAAGCCACTTGCAAGCAAATGTCTTTCAACAAATTCTGGAACTCTTCGGTCTTAGCTACGAAGTCGGTTTCGCAATAGAGCTCTACCAACACGCCAACTTTACCAGTGTGGTGCATGTAGCAACCAACGCGGCCTTCAGCAGCAGTACGGGAAGCCTTGCTCTCAGCCTTGGCCATACCTTTGCGGCGGAGCCACTCCTGAGCCTTCTTGACATCGCCGTCGCACTCTTTAAGAGCGTTGCGGCAATCCATCATACCAGCGCTGGTAAGATCGCGGAGTTCTTTTACTTGAGCAGCAGTAACAGTAGCCATTAAAATATACCTCTTGAAAATATTCGCACAGAAGGAGGGAAACCTCAGAGCAGAAACCGCTTTTCGGCTCCCTCTTCCGATCAAGTCAAATCCTAGTTATCAGACAATTAGTCTTCAGCGCGCCATACGCCGCCGGGGATGTCGTTGTCGTTCTTCTCTTCGGTGAAGCTCTTGGCAACTTCTTTGGTGATAGCTTCGGCGTTTTCGATGGCTTCTTCAGCTACTTCTTCAGCAGCTTCGGCTACGTCGGCAACAGCTTCGTCTACGACGATTTCCATCTCGGACTTGCCTTCGATAACGGCATCGGCGATCTTGCCAGTGAGTAAACGGACAGCGCGGATAGCGTCGTCGTTACCGGGAATAGGATAATCGATAACGTCGGGGTCACAGTTGGTGTCAACGATAGCTACAACAGGGATACCAAGTTTGCGAGCTTCGTTTACGGCGATGTACTCTTTGCGAGGGTCTACGACAAACAGAGCACCGGGAAGGCTCTTCATGTTCTTGATGCCGCCCAAGAACTTCTCGAGTTTCTTGCGCTCATCTTCCAAACGAAGGACTTCCTTCTTGGTAAGGCTTTCGAAGGTGCCGTCTTCGCGCATGTTCTCTAACTCACGCAAACGAGCAATACGGGTCTGGATGGTCTTCCAGTTGGTGAGCATACCGCCCAACCAACGCTGGGTCACGAAGAACTCGTTGCAACGTACGGCGTCTTCGGCGATGGTGTCCTGAGCCTGCTTCTTAGTACCTACAAAAAGAATAGGGCGGGGATCAAACATAGGGGTCTCGACGATACGACGGTTTTCGTAGTCGTACTGGCCCTTTACGACGGCTTTCAAGAAAGCATAAGCCTCTTTGAGTTTAGCGACGGTCTTCTGAAGGTCGATGATGTAGATGCCGTTGCGCTGGGTGAAGATGAACTTCGCCATCTTAGGGTTCCAACGACGGGTCTGGTGACCAAAGTGAACACCGGCTTCTAAGAGCTGCTTCATGCTAATTAATGCCATTTTATCCTCCTGGGTTTTACCGACGCGACCAACTTTAATTGATTTTTACCCGGTCGCGCCGCCTCGCAGTTTCAAAAACAGAACTTCTACCCTGTCTTTTGCTTCCCCCCTTATCGGCGGGCCGTTAGCAAAAAAGGCAAGGCACCCTGAAATTCACAAGAAAAAACTGCTGCGACTTATATTTTACAAAAGCCTAAGCTATAAGAAAAGCATAAGGCTAAATTTAGCAACGGTATTCTATCACTTAACACTGTAGCTAGTCAATAAAAAGGGCCGCTTTTCAGCGGCCCGCTCGATAGAAAATACTACAAAATGAAACGCGAGAGATCGCGACTCTGGCAAATATCTTTCAGTTCTTTAAGCACATACTGGCGATCTATCACTACTTTGCCTTTATCCATTTCCGGAGCTTCGAAGGAAATTTTTTCCAAAACTCTCTCTAAAAGCGTATGTAAACGACGAGCGCCAATATTTTCGTTTTGCTCATTAACTTGGCAAGCCATGGCAGCCAATTCATCAATAGCGTCGTCAGCAAATTCGACTTCAATACCTTCAGTAGCCAACAATTCTTTATATTGACGAGTTAAAGAATTTTGCGGCTCGGTCAAAATACGCTTAAAGTCTTCTTTTTTAAGATTGTCTAAAGTAACCCGAATAGGGAAACGGCCTTGCAATTCGGGAATTAAATCGGAAGGTTTTGTTTCATGGAAGGCACCGGCAGCAATAAACAAGATATGCTCGGTGCGAATCTGGCCAATTTTTGTGTTAACTGAGCAACCTTCAACTATAGGTAAAATATCACGCTGGACACCTTCGCGGGAGACATCGGGACCGTGACCTCCCCCTTCCTTACCAGCAACTTTATCCAATTCATCCAAAAAGACAATAGCCTGATTTTCAATAAGATCTATAGCTTCACGTTTGACATCTTCCATATCAATGAGCTTTTTCGATTCTTCAGCAGTAAGCAATTGGAAAGCTCTATCTATAGGAAGCTTATGTGTTTGGCGCTTTTTAGGGAACATCGAACCGAAAATGTCTTGAAAATTGACGCCGATTTCTTCGCTATCACCAGTCAATACTTGAATTTCCTGAGGATTTTCTTCCTCAAGTTCTACTTCAACAGTATGCTCTTTAAGCTCTCCCTTAAAAAGGCGCTCATAAAGTTCAGCTCGGCTGATTTTGGCTAATTCATTAGTCGGCTTCTTGTTCTTTTTGGCAGTTTTGTCGTTAAATACTCCGAAAATAGAGCCGTTGCGAGCGCCTGCCATGCCATTTTCTATGCCTTGCAAACTGTCAAGTAAGCGCTCTAAAGCTGCTACACGAGCTTCACGTTTAACTTTTTCCATGCGCTCGCGTTCAACCATACGCATACCCACTAAAGCCAAGTCGCGGATCATTGATTCCACATCTCGACCAACATAGCCGACTTCTGTATATTTAGTAGCTTCTACCTTTAAGAAGGGAGCGCCCACCAACTTGGCCAAACGGCGAGCGATTTCAGTTTTACCCACACCGGTAGGGCCAACCATGAGAATATTTTTGGGGATAATCTCTTCGCGCAACTCGCCGCCCAATTTTTCTCTGCGATAACGATTGCGTAAAGCTACAGCTACAGCCTTTTTAGCTCGATCTTGCCCTACAATATAGCGATCTAAAGCTTCTACGACCTGGCGTGGGGTCATTACTTCTTCTAACTTAACAGAATCGCACTCCCGGCCTTCTTTTTGTGCATTCGCAAACAGTTGCTCTAAAGGATAAGCTTCAAAATCAGGCTTATCATTATTGTCGGCAACTTGAGCATGTTCTTCAGTGCTGCTCTCCGTATCACTCTCTGCGCTTTTTATAGTATCAGAAGTATCGTCATTTTCCCCACTATTATCGTTTTGCTCTAAATTGCCATCTTCGCCCTTACTTTGTTCAGCTTGTTCTCGCTCTTGCACAGCTTTGCGCAAATCTGCTCCAAAAATAAACTGAGGCACAAAGGTAGCAGAATCACTCTTTTTATCTTCAGTTGTTTCAACTTTTTCAGAGTCTGACTTATTTTCGGCACATTCAGTTGCATGGCGGGCTGCTTCAGCAATATCTTGTCCGTTTTTCATAAGTATACTGGCCCAAGCTTTAAATTCCGGAGGCAAAACTTCTTCACCATTCTTTTTATCTCCGCTCTGGCCAGTTTTGTTTTGAGAATAATCTTCCAACTCTTTCATAGCTTTTTGTAAAAATTCTTGTAAATCTTTTGTGGAATCGGAACTCATGAAATACTCCTTAAAAAAGGAAGAAGAGGTGGAAAAGGCTCTGAAAAAGAAGCCAACATTCGATGA
>OQVS01000489.1_pt1 | contig 27000 bp, 21 predicted proteins | sample 1691601 | NCBI WGS metagenome assembly OQVS01 (sample SAMN03418268, study PRJEB22391) | human gut metagenome | biome: human-gut; feature: organic feature; material: feces | host: Homo sapiens | place: Tanzania | collected 2013-01 | reverse complement strand
GTTCTTCAGGCTCTTCTTCTACAACAGTTGCTGCGGCAGCCTTCGCCATCTGTGCATCTGCTACCGCCAGAAGTCCCTGTTCACCGATCATCTGAATTCCATCCAATTGTGTTCCGACACTGGCTAACTCAGAGACCTGTTCATCAACAATGCGTGCACTGGCATATACACTTCCCGTAACAATTGCCAGGATCAATACTGCCACACCTGTAGCCGCCATAATACGATCCATGGTGCTCATATTCAGAAATTTCGTCCACAGACCGGTCTTCTTTCTCTTTTTATGGGATGTCTTTCTCTGTGAAACTCTGTTGGAGGATCGTTTGGGAGCTACCTCTTCCTCGTAATCGTCGTAATCCTCATATGCCTCTTCGTCAGCATAATACTCTCCGCCATCTTCTCCGGTGTACTCTTCTTCCTCGGCGTAATACTCACCGCCGTCTTCTCTGGTGTACTCTTCTTCCTCGGCGTAATACTCTCCGCTGTCTTCTCCGGTGTACTCCTCTTCCTCGGCATAATACTCACCGCTGTCTTCTCCGGTGTACTCCTCCTCGTCAGCGTAATATTCTTCGCCGCCTTCTTCGGTGTACTCCTCCTCGGCGTAATACTCTCCGCTGTCTTCTTCGGTGTACTCCTCCTCGTCAGCGTAATATTCTTCGCCGCCTTCTTCGGTGTACTCCTCCTCGTCAGCGTAATATTCTTCGCTGTCCTGTTCCTCGTCCCAATCGTAACCATCCCGCACGTCCTCTTCCCAACTGCGATCCGGGCGTTTTGTATGGTTAAATAATTTTTTCATCTTGTCTATCCCTTCTAAAGTTATCATTCTTCATTGTAATAATTCTGTAACATTATATCATTGTCTCTTATCCACATCAAGGTATTGACCCATTTCTTCAGAATTTCTTAAATCTTTCTAATATTGTGGACTTTCTTTTCGTATAATAGTAAAATCAGAATAACTCTTTTTACCACATTATCTTAAGGAATTACTTGAATTGGAGAGAATACATGAAACAAAATTTTAACAAACATAGTATCCCAGTAAATGACATACCGGATATTGAAATTGTAGATCTGGAAAGCGAAAATATGCAAGACACAGATTCTGGTAATTTGCATAGCAATTCTGTTGCAAACGGTAATAACAATTCCCGCTGCAAGACCTCTTCCCCCAAAATATCGGAAGCACCCGATGACTTTGAAGAGTTAGATGACCTGAAGGAATCAGAGACGTATGAAGAAAACAAAGTGGGCAGACGTTCATCCGCTTCCGGAATCCGGCGTTTTTTCAATCTTCATGTTCTGTTTGTGCTGGTATTTGTCATAGTTATAGGTGTTTTAGGCTACCGTCTTACCCACTGGGGACAGAAGATCAGCCAGTCTGAAATTTTCAAAGACGGACAGGGATCCTATGATGACAGTTGGGATTCCATTCTTCCGCTGACAGATGAAAACGGCCAAATGATAATTAACGAAGCCTCCAATATTGTTTTGTTCGGAAATGCTCCTTTTGCAGATGACCGGGATTCCTCCGACAGCCTTGCCAGTCTGATTGCAAAAGAAACCGGTGCTACCGTTTACAACTGTTCTATCAGTGGAAGTTATATGGCTGCACAGCGGTTGAATTACGATCCGTCCTATGCTCCTATGGATGCTTATTGTCTGTACTGGCTGGTGAGTCTTGCCTGCGGTGCTCCCCTGGACGGATACTACAGCGATGCTGCCCAGTCCTTGGGTGACAACACGCCTCCCGAAGCTGAGGAAGTTGTAAACACGCTTAAGACTTTGGACTTCAACACGATTGATACGATTGCAATTATGTATGATGCTTCCGATTATCTCATGGGTCATGCCATGTATAGTGATGAGAATCCCACAGACCCCATGCAGTTTACCGGCAATCTGGAAGCAAGCATTGAACTTTTGCAGGGTAATTACCCAGACATCCGTATTATTGTAATGTCTCCTACTTACGCCTATGCAATTGATGAGGAAAGTGGAGATTATGTAAGCTCTGATATTTACATTTACAATAACAGAGATGTTCTGTCCACCTATGTTATCAAGGAATGCTACTCTGCCAATATCCACAGCGTGTCCTTTATGGATAACCTGTACGGCAGCGTCACCGAAGATAATGCAGATGAATACCTTAGCGACAACCTGCACCTGAACGTAAAGGGCCGCGAACTCATTGCCAAGCGCTTTGAATATTTTCTGAATTACTACGCCAAGGATTATGCTTCGCAGGAAAATTGACCCTAAAGATTCAGTAAATTGAATATGATACGGCTCATTGCGAATGATTGCCGCAAATAGAGTAGAGAGACCGGGACTTGCACACAAGTCCCGGTCTCTCTTTGATCCGTGGGGCGTAATCATCATGTTTAGTCAATAAAGCCCCGTTAATCTTTGATATGTGGGGCGTAATCATAATTTTTGGTCAATAAAGCCCCGTTGATCTTTGATATGCGGGGCGCAATCATCAATTTTTTTCAATAAAGCCCCGTTGATCTTTGATATGCGGGGCGTAATCATCAATTTTTGTCAATAAAGCCCCACTGATCTTTGATATGCGGGGCGCAATCATCAATTTTTGCAAATAAAGCCCCACCGATCTTTGATATGCGGGGCGCAATCATCAATTTTTGTCAATAAAGCCCCACTGATTTTCAATATGCGGGGCACATTTATCAAAATCAGGGTGGAGCAAACACGATGTTTGCGACAGGCGGTCGGCGACATGGATGTCGCCTGGAGCCGTGCCCGTCCGAATTAGAACCGCTATATCACTTTTCGTAGAAAATTCACACCCGGAGACCTTACATCGAGGACGGACATTCCGTTCGCTGTGAGTGTTCGTGGATTTGCAACTGCCATCCGCAATAAGCCACGTTATTCATAAATGTGTCGCAAAAAATGCTCCACATTTATTTCAAAAAGTAATACAAATCCACTGTTGCATCTTTATAGATCACGTATCCATCCATTCTTCCAAATTCTTCAAATTCCTGATTTTCCATCTTGCCTACGATTTTTTTATCCTCTGAAAGAATAAGGTATACACATTGCTGGTTTCTGGCTTCATCTGCCAGTTCTCCGGCATCTATGGTTTCCTGTTCCATGATGTCGTAGAGTTCGTTCTGCACTGTCCATCTGCTGACAACAATATCCCGTCCGTAAGGCATACATACCACCGGGGAATACTGTCTCACGTACTGCAGAAGTTCTCCGGGAAATGCAGCCATGACTTCTCTCCCTGGCACTTCAATGGCATTGCAGATATCTACTACACTCTGTGGTACATGATAGACATTCTCCGCTTTTTGAAAATGTGGGTTTTGATAAATCAGGCTGCCGGATATCATAAATACAATGATTGCCGCAGATATCCCCACATACTTTTTGTAACCGGAAAGTTTTCCACAAAATGTAACCGCAGCATACGCAGTCACAGGGGTTACCGGCAAAAGCCACAAAATACGGTAATAAATCTCTCCGTCCGCCAGACTGGACACCAGATGCGACACAAACGGGTTAAAAAAGATCAACAGTAATAACAACGGCACATAAAGGAACATGATCCGGATATGCTTTCTTTTCTCCGTAATCCACAAATACAACAGACTTACCAGAAACCAGATCATGATCAAACCTGTCCCCATATATTCCTGAAACAATCTCAAAGCTTCCATCTTACTCCTCATGTCTTTCCACAATCTGTAAACCTGAATCCGTCAACCTGTACATGCTGCTTTTCGGGTCAGCGAAAGCATTCCATCGGAAATTCCGCTTTCCTCTCATCCCAGCACCAGATAGATTCCCGCATAGATCACACAGGGAACACAGCAGGCACACAGCGGCAGCAGAATCTTCCAGTTCTTATAACCGGCTGCTCCGCAGATCCCGGCGGTTCCCACCAGCATGCATGCCAGCAGGGCTCCCATGGTACTGGCCAGGCAGCAGGATACCATCACCGCTCCCAGAAGAAGCCAGAATGCCGGAGCGATCCGCTGTCCCTCCTGCAATCTGTGCATCAATGTCAACAACAGGAAAAAAATCATGGGAATCAAAATACTTCCCAGTGCCGCCTTTCCCTGTCTGCTCCGGGCAATCATGAAATTTTCCACCGTATAAAAAGAATAATCTCCAAAAAGCACCAGCACTTCCGTGCAGATCAGAAACACCGGAAGCGTCCACTTGCTGTTTTCCTTCCCTGCACACAAAATCCTGCTGCCGATCAGATAAAACACACCATAAGTCATAGAAATCAGTGCCAGAGGCAAGATCGTTTTCGCTATTACCACTGCCGGAAGTCCGGTCATTCTTGTAAGCCAGGCAATCCAGATGGGAAACGGTGCCAGGCCGTGCCGTATATCCAGTTTCGTTGTCAGCCCGGTGTAAGGAAGCTTCTGATACATTTCTCCGGAATTCTCCGTTGCCGCCGAAAGTGCCACATAATACGCATCATCTCCATCGTTATAGACCATAACGGCCGCCAGAACCAGCTGCAGCAATAACAACACAAAAAATATCGCCCACAATACCATCGTTCTGCGCTCCGGCTTTTCTGATACCATGGTCAGCTTCTTCCCTCTGTTTTTGCACAGATACCATCCAGCTGCCAGAATCAGCCATGCCGCTCCGTACATAGAAAAAGCTATCGTCACCATAGAGAAGCTTTGTCTCAGAAGAATCATGGGCACACAGATCATCTGGAATCCCGCCCAGAGAATCATCTGTCCGCTGATCCACATAAATATCATATTTTTCCGGTTTTTATCCACACTTATGAGACAATTTCCTATCCAGACCGGCACTGCCGTCAGTAACAGGATCAGCCATATCATACGAACTGCAATCATTTTTTACTCCGTTTCCATCTTTCACTTTATCACACGCAAAACAACTGCCGCATTACTTCTTACCGAGCAAATAGATACTGTCACCGTGCACACCGGATGACATCAACGTTTCTTCCAGGAAAAATCCATACTTTTCCTGCAGGGTATTCAAAGCAGCAGCTTCCTCCACACCAGGCTTGATCATTACCACAACATGATCCAGTGCCTCCAGAGATTCCGTATCTTCACGATTTTCCAGTTCCTGCTCTGTCAGTAACAATGTCTTACTGTAGTGCATGAATTCCGGCAGATTCTCATAATATCCCACTCCCGCATAAACACAGATGCAGGGATCCGAAGCATATGCCTCCGCCAGCTGCTCCTGCTGTCTGTAGCCTTTGTAGAGATATTCCCCATCGTAATGAATGAGCCGCATTCCCTGCACAAGCAAGATCACAGCAAGCATGCACAATGCTGCATTTCTTGTTTTCCATCCGGAGATTTCCGATATTTTTCTGACAAACCAGCACAGCAGCAGGGCCAACAGCAGCGACACAAAAGGAAAAATCGGCATAATATAGCGATCCACCAGATAAGGTGACATCCGGGAAGCCAGCAGGAAATATCCTGCTACCGGAATCGTCAGGATCGCAACGATCGCTCCCACACTGATCCGGGACACTTCTGCGGCAGGCACCCGTTCTCCCTGCACCTGCACTCTGCATCTGCGGATAACACGGACCAGCCACACGACAAGCAATACCACTCCTGCCATACAGCCACCCACAAGTAACGGTATTCCTACCGTCCGTTCCGCCAGAATTTTACCGAAGGTCAGGATTCTCTCCCCATATCCCCGGAACCCGGATGCCAGATTTCCCAATGCCTCCGTACCCCTGCTGCTGGAAAACACATCTGCAATGGCAAACGGAAACAGAAAAAGTCCAATCACTGCAGCCGTCACCATGGATCTGATGTAGATCCACAGCTCTTTTTTTCTCCGGCTCTGCATAAGCACGGCTGCAGTAACTGCCGCCAGCAGCAGACAATAAAACAGGAAAAAATACTGCGTCAAAAATCCCAGCACTGTAACGGCGGTCAATCCCTTGTTCTTCCTGTCAAATTCCTGATTCTTACATTTTTCCACATGAATGGAAAGAAGCGCCACACATAGGCAGGACAACAGACCATACATACGGATCAGCAGTACCGTTGCCAATGCTCCCGTACTCATACCGTATAAAAGCACCGCCGTCATTCCCAGCCATCGTCCATCCATTCCCGGTAAAAACACATCTGTCAACTGTCTGCCCAGTCGCAGCAGCAGCCACAATGTGATGCCCAGACTGATCAGATTAATGGCGCAGCCCAAAAGTGGGGAAAGCGTCCTCTGAAAAATGGAACTCATGGTATGCAGCAGCATAAAATGTACCGGCGGATGATTGTCGTCTTTTACATTAAAATACACGGACAGATAATCAAAAGCATCGCTTCCGTCCACCGTTACATAATCCCGGAACTGTTTGTCCGTGATCCAGACCGGTTCCTCATACACATCGGCTTTGTAGGACAACAGCTTACTGCTGCCACGGTTTTTCAGCACATCCATGATAGTATCTTTGAGATTTCCCACGGTCGCAGACAACGTAGTTCCCTGGATCTCTTCGTCTACAAACTTTGCCAGTCTTCCCACCGGCTGTGTAGGCACGATCCATGGATTGTACCTGGCATCCGCCAGTTCAAAGCTCAGAAGTTCATCCATATGATAGCCTTCCTTCTGGCTGATGCCGATTCCCATAAGCAGCAGACAAAGCAGCACCGCCAGAAACTCCGGCAATATTTTTTTCCACTGATTTTCTCCGGTTTGTTTTTTCATACAGTCTTCCCTGTTACTTTCCTTTCACGCCATACAGGTAAATGCGGTAATAGCTGTCTTCCGTCTCAAAGGCCTCCTGCCGCAAAAGCTCCAGTCCGGTATCTTCGCTGTGATCAATGTAAGCTGCGGACAGAAGATATTTTCCTCCCAGTTCAGCCAGACTTTCCGCATTGATCTCATAATCCTGAAAATAAAAGCCACCTTTTTGCACGGTATAATACCCCGGGCATTCCGCACTGAACAGATAACAGCGGTTTCCCCAGTGGTCAAAATTATCCGTAAGATATTCGCTCTTGGCAAGCTCCGGCGCTATGATCTCACGGAACCGATGTTTATAGTTCAGATCATAATTGTTGGAATACCCATCCAGACAATAAAAGCCATGATACAGTGCCGCCGCCGGATCTATCCCCAGACTCACCACCCGGTATTCCTCCGGCTCCTCACCGTATGTTTTGCGGATATACTGCTGTACCTGATCCAGCACATCGATAGCATAATAATCCCGAAAACTCATTGCCCCATAGTCACGGTTGATCAACTTCTGCACATTGGGTTTCAGGTTACTTTCCATCAGGACCTGTACCGCTGTCAACGACACGGTTACCAATGCCACCAGCAGCATCCCTGCTCCGAAGACTTTTCTGCCTCTGCCGTCTCTTCCGCCAGCACCGTTACTCTCCCTGTCTATCGTATCCGCTGCCTGCTTCTCAGGAAAACACTCCAACAGCAGTAACAAACTGCAGCCCAGGGCAAAATACCACAGACACGGGCTCAGCCATAACACCCGATTGCCCTGAAATCCTTTCAATGCGCCCAGGCCGGAACGAATCCCGACACCTGCTGCACTGTCCCACAAGGCAGCTGCCACTGCGAAAATGAGAATGCCTCCACAGGATGCTGCCAATGCTTTCCCGCATCTATTGTCTGTCTTTTGCACAGTCTGTTCCGTGCTTTCGTTTTCCTGATCAATTCCTTTTCTGCCACGACGACACAGCCATACAGCCACCGCAGCCAACAATAAGCTTACCGGAATCCATTGATGATAATCCACACTGTGCTGTCCTCCCTGGATCAGATTTGTCCAGAACTGATTCAGAAAACCTGCCGGATTCAGGACATATTCCGACTTATGGGAGATCACCCCATCTCCCTTTCCCAACAGTTCTAACAGCAATGTTCCATTCTCTGCCAGATATACCGCCAACAGCAGCACCCAGGCAATTCCCTGTCGCACACAAAATCTTTTCCGAAATAATGCAGCCACTTCCCATGCCGTCCAGATTCCCAATACTGCAAATCCGGCCAGCACCAGGGAAGAATTCACTCCGAAAAGAAACACATAGAAATATGCCAATCCATAAGATTTCTTTGCTCTTCCGTCTTCTCCCAGCCGCAGCACACAATAGAGCAATAACGGCAGCCCGAACTGTGATAATCCATACACAGGCAAAAAGGGAAGATACGCATACATTCCCGCCACCAGCATAGCGAGAAAACCTGCCGCACCGCCTCTGTGCCGCAGGACTTCGGAGCGCTCTCCTGCCCACTGTAGTAAAAGAAACATTCCCACATATCCGGCAGTACTGCCCAGTACCTGCATAAGACTCAGTGCAGCCGGTGCCGGCAACAGCCGATATAGAAACACGCAGGCCGGTGCCGGCATGGTAAGAGCTGTTTTCGCCGCTCCGTTCATAAATTCCGGCAGAACACTACTGCCATCCCACAAATGTCTGGCCTGCAGCAGATAAGCGATCACTTCTCCGTCCAGCTGATCATGATATACAAAAACAGCATCTTTTCCGAGCATCAGATACGGAATTCCCATGGCCAGCACACCAAGGGCTCCCAGCAGGAACCACAGCATCTGTCCGGACACTTTTCCTGTTTTTTTCTTTCTCCCGTTATCTGTCATGGCTCCTCCTTCCGTATCTGACGCAAACGCAATAATGCAAAACGGTATCCGCTGCCCCACATCTTGCGCTGCAGACTTATTCTTACTCTGCACCCTTTGTTTGTGAAAGACTTCCCACGCCGAGGATCATTCCCACCAGCCACAGGATTCCGGGCAGGAGCCCGTTTTTATAATCCAGACAACCTGCATCCTGCATGGCATACCACAAAATCATACAGCCGGAGGTCACGATGCCGATCAGGATCATTTTTCCCCAGACCGGTTTTCCCATTCCTGTCGTCTCTTTTTTCGCACTTCCTGCGACAAATCTGTTACCAATTACAAGTAAAATCACTGCCGGGATCCCCATCAGATACCACCAGCTGCTGTATTTCAGCAGAATATTGGTCAGTTTCGGCGCTCCCGTCATCATAATATCCACATTTCTTCCGGAAAAGGATTCATAACCTCTTCCATCCAGCAGCATCTGTAACAGTACCGGCGGCAACGCATATCCGGCACAATCCCATGCGATCTGATGGATATTATCAGATTTGAATGCTTTCAGATGATACACCGCACATTCCCAGAACATTTTTTGCGCTTCCTGTGTTTCCACCGTATCTTCCCAGGTTTTCTGCATCCCGCTTTCCAAAGTTCCGGCATAATAACCGGCGGTGCGGAAATCATCCCAGGATACGTATGCCTTCAGATCCTCCGGCCAGGCATCATACTCCTGTCCTTCCCGCATATGGGTCCAGGCAAATCTACGCATCATGGCGGCACCTATGGTATTTTCCGCCTTGCCGTAACTGCCGGGAGTCTGCCACATGGACACCGCCGTAAATAGAATTCCTGCGGTCGCACAAAGCAGCACCAGTTCCCGCAGTACTCTCTGCCTCCCCAGCTGCTTTCCCCGTATCAGATGCAGGATCCACAACATCACAAGGGGCACCAGCCCCAGATAACGATTTTCTACAACAAAAAGCGTACCGGCTGTCCACCAGAGAGCTGCCTCCAGGAATACATGCAGCGGCCGTTTCGATTCCTCTGCGAAAGCATTCTTCTCACTTCGAAGTATCCGGATGATCGCCGCCAGTTCCAACAGCATACAGGAAAGGCCGAAAGAATTGGGCAGCACTGCCAGATGGCACTGCATTGCCATGGGAAATGTCATCATTCCCAGACTGCCCCAGTATAACATCCATCTCTTTTTGATGACGCCGAAACTTAGCAAAAACAGGACACTGCTGTAAAAAGCAGCTGCCAGCTGTATCACATACACAAAAAAAGTATAAGGGATAGAACTTATGGATTCTATCCCTTTTACAAGCATCAGAAAAAAAGGGTACCCGATCCCCATGTAGTCATCACACACAAGTGTATCTGCTGCTTTCAGCCACAGATAGCTGTCGCCGAACTCCGGAAAAATCCCAAAAGCTCTGACGCCCCAGCAGATCCCCAGGAGAATCTGCACCGAGATCCCTATGAACAGAAACCTGCCTGCGACCTGCACAAGCACTCTGCATGCTTTCTGCATCTTCCTATTGCTCCTCTAATTCAAAAAATTCTTTGATCAATCCACAGATGAAATCTACCTGATCCAGTGTCAGTCCATAATACATCGGCAGTCTTGCCAGACGTTCGCTCTCTTTGGTAGTATATTTGTCCTCTCCGTGGAAACGGCCGAACCTCTGTCCTGCGGGAGCCGAATGCAGCGGAATATAATGGAATACTGTAAGGACGCCGTTCTCTTTCATATAGCTGATAAATCTTGTCCGCTGTTCCAGGTCTCTTGCTTTGATATAGAACATATGCGCATTGTGTACACAGCCCTCCGGCACTGTGGGCAGATCAATCTTTCCTGCTTCCTGCAGCGGCTTTAACTGCTCATAATAGCGATTCCAGCAGGCAAGTCTCGCTTCGTTGATCTCATCCGCCACTTCCAGCTGGGCATACAGATACGCAGCATTCATGTCGCTTGGCAGGTAAGAGGAACCGTAATTTACCCAGGTATATTTGTCAATCTGTCCCCGGAAAAACTTGCTGCGGTTGGTTCCTTTTTCACGAATGATCTCCGCTTCTTCCACATCCTTCTGATCCCGGATGAGAAGTGCTCCGCCTTCTCCCATGCTGTAGTTCTTTGTCTCATGGAAGCTGTAGGCACCGAAATCACCGATGGTACCTAAGGCTTTTCCCTTGTAAGTAGCCATGATGCCCTGTGCGGCATCCTCCACTACCTTCAGATTGTGTCTTCTGGCAATATCCATGATCGTATCCATCTCGCAGGCTACGCCGGCATAATGTACCGGTACAATGGCTCTGGTCTTCTCCGTAATGGCATCCTCGATCAATGTCTCATCAATATTCATGGTATCCGGACGGATATCCACAAATACAGGAACGGCTCCGCGCAGTACGAAAGCATCCGCTGTGGATACAAAGGTATAAGAAGGCATGATCACTTCATCCCCCGGCTGAATATCACACAGGAGGGCTGCCAGCTCTGTGGCATGGGTACAGGAGGTCGTCAGCAGACATTTCCCTGTTCCGGTTTTCTTCTCGATCCACTCATTACATTTTCTGGTGTATTCCCCATCTCCGCAGATCTTCTGATTTTTTACACATTCCTGAATATAATCTGCTGCTTTATCCACATACGGGGGTACATTAAATTTAATATCTATCATATTGCTCTCCATTCCGCAGACCACGCTGTCTGTGTCTGCTTTCTGCCATTCTATGTTGTGCACGCTATCGTTCTATCCTTCTCTGTGTTCCCGTTTCCAGCTGCCCACTGCAGTTTCCGGCACATTTTCCGTAACATGACTGATGATATATTTCGGTCTTCCCTTTACTTCTTCATAGATTCTCGCAATATAATGTCCGATGACTCCCAGACTGAGCATAATGAATCCACCGATGATCAGGATCAACAGGATCACTGTGGTAAATCCTTCCACCGCAGTTCCCATCAGGTATCTTACCAGAGTCTGGATTGCCAGGATCACGCTGAACAGGATCGATACTGCGCCCATGATTGTCACCAGTTGCAGCGGCAGTGTGCTGAATGAAGTGGCATTGGTAATAGCATACTTCATCAGGCTCCAGAAAGACCACTTACTCTGTCCGTATTTCCGCTCCTGCACCTCATATTCCACAGTCTCCGTCCGAAATCCGGCCCAGAACGTCAATGCCCGGAAAAAGGTATTGCGCTCCGGCAGTTCCAGCAGGACCTGTACCACCTTTCTGTCCAGCAATTTAAAATCAGAGGAAGCATTCATATCCATCTTGATCAGCTTGCTCATGATCTTATAAAAAAGTCCGGCAGAAAGCTTATATCCCAGACTTTCCCGTCCTCTGTCCGACTTGATCCCTTCAACGATCTCTGCACCCTGCTGCCATTTTGCCCACATCTGTGGGATCACCTCAGGAGGATGCTGCAGGTCACAGTCCATTACGATCACGGCGTCTCCTGTGGTCAGTTCCAGTCCGGCGAAAATACCGGCTTCCTTTCCGAAATTCCGGGAAAATTCCGCACCCCTGATCCTCGGATTCTTCGCTGCCTCTTCTTTGATCTTTTCAAAGGTACCGTCCTTGGAACCGTCACTGATAAAGACCAGTTCATAGTCGATCTTGTGCTGCTTCAGCAGTTCTCCTAATACCTTCGCAGTATTGGCTATATTTTGTTCTTCATTATAGGCCGGTAACACAATTGATAATAAAGCCATGGTTAATCCCTTCCGCAATTCTCGGTCTTGACGTAGAGAATGCCGTCCACCACTTTGGTGGAATCAGCCCCGGGAAACGTATCCATATTGATATATTCCTGGGTCATGTAGATCTCACCCACAGTATCCGGATCCAGAAAATTCAGGGTCGCCCCCAGATAATTCTGCATAAAAGACTGATAATCCGCACCCTTGTAGATCAGATAATCTCCACTTAAACCGATCATGCCGTCTGTCACTTTTCCGGTAATATCCGTCGTAGGAAACTCATCATATCCGATGACTCCTACCAGAGCAATGGGAATGCCCTGATAATACCCGTCGGTCTGCTCGATGCGATCCAGCAGACGTACACAGTACGCATAAGTCTTTTCGTATTTTTTCTCCAGATTGGAATATCCGATATTATCCGATACTCCATAATTAAACACCAGTATTACAGCCGAAAGCAGCGCCGCCCACTGGATACCGGTATCTGTTTTCCCCTCCTGTACTGCGAATCTGTCTACGAACGCAGCCATCAGGATCAGGTACAATACCCACTGATACCGCATCAGCAAATGATAGGTCAGATTCGGGGAAATGATCAGGATCACATTGGTCAGCAGGGGAAGTCCCACCGCCAATAGCATTATTATAACGAAAAATACCGGATTCTTCCACCATTTTCTTTGCACCATGCTGCGAAGCAGCAGATATGCAGTCAACAGCACCAGTACCACACAGGCAGCGAAGGAAAAAATATTATTCACCAGCACATTGCCATGCATCGTAAATGCCAGGAAATCGAGATACATTCCCTTGATCGCAGCAAACAGTCCGATGCCGGATCCCCCCTGCTCCATGGAGTTGATCCCCTGATAAGTATCCAGTACTTTTCCCTGCAGTTTCAGCAAAATCAGTAGAATCACATAGTACAGTACACCTCCGCAGGCTCCCATGCCGAGATAACGCAGCACATAACCTGCTTTTTTCTTCCATCCCTGCTCTTCCATAAAATAAATCAGGATCAGATACACACATAATAAAATGGCAAAAGGCAGATATGCCTGATAGATTCCCATACTAAAGGCCAGACTGACCGCACCGTACCGCCAGCCCTTCCTGTATTTTTTCGTCAGAAGTACCGCCAGTACCGCCAGGAACAGTCCCAACATATAACCGTCCATGGTAAACACATAGGCAAAAGTAGAGGCCAATGCCGGAAAAGAAACCAGCAGGCCGCTTACTGCGGTAATCACCAGTGGATCCTTCAGTTCCAGTACTTCCGTCAGCACCACCGCTGTCATAGCGAGCCAGAACAACCCGATCAGGCCGATGATCCAGGGAATCGTAAAATAAGAGGACAAGCCACAGGCTGCCGATAAAAACCAGCGTCCGGAAGTGATCATATTCTGATCAAAATACATACTGCTTAAACCATCATGGTTGGGGATATCCGAAAGCATCACCGGCAGATGAATGAGCAGCGCCAGTACAAACGCCGAGAGAAATGCAATCTTCCATGTATGTTTCATCTTCGTTCTGCTGTTCTGAAAAAACTCCCAGGGGGTCTTCATCCGTCTGTCACTCCTTCATTCCGTCTGTCTCAACGATTCGATCGACACCTAATTCCGTCTTTCTCAACGATTCAGCGCCCCATTCGCAAAAGAAATATTTTCATCTGTAAATATTTCATGGCTCTGAATAGTTATCCAAATAATCTGCGATAGCCTGTGCGATCTTCTCTCTGCTCGCCTCATTGGGATGCAGGCCGTCATCTGTGTACAGATACAGATCTTCCCAGGTATCATGGGGATAAAAATCGTGGTAAATGTCTATCACTTCCACATCCAGTGCCTGACAGAGCCCAATCTCCGCATTCACATAATCTTCCAGCACCCCTCCGCCGAGATCATACTCCTCACAGGTCAGTTCCGGTACGGTATACCAGGTATAAGGCGGTGTGATAAAAATAATCCGCAGGTCGGGATAAGCATCCCGCAATTCTCTTACAATGCTGCGGATCGCACCGCAGTACGTATATTCATCATAGGGATTCTCCGTAGACTCTATGGGATTCCCGGCATGATAATCATTCAGGCCGGATCCGATGAACAGTATCTTCACCTGATCAAAATCAATCTGTCCGAGATCCCCCAGCGTATCTTCAAAATAATCCGTGGCCGGTTCCCTGACACGAACCGTCTTCTGTACGCCGAAATCCTTTACTACAAAAGAACGTACCAGTCCGGCAGCAGAAACAGAATCTTTGGTATATCCCAGTCTTCGCTCCGCATCCGCTCTTCCCAGAACTGTTCCGCCCAGTCCCCCATTATAACACTTTAAGCCTGTCTTGTCCTGTACCTTGGCCGCAATGGAGGTCTCATCCCTGCACAGCCCATAGACGCTGTCTCCCAAAAAAACCGCATCATAGGAAACCCTCAGATACTCACGGTCACCCGGGAAAAACAATACCAACAGCAGCAGAAACAGAGCTGCTGCCACAATACCATATCCGGTTTTTCCTTTTATGTTACCGATTTTCTTCATGCTTTACTTTCCTGCCATCACCAAAAGTCTCGCAATACGCACAGCTCCCTGACCATCGATCAGGGTTCTCTCTGTTTCATAGCAATCTTCCCTTAACTTCTTGCTTTCATATGCCTGCAGACACCAGGCACCGATCTTTTCTAACGTCTGTTCCGGATCACGGTGCCACGCTCCTGCATAACCGGCGGCTTTCCGGCTGCCGATCCATTCTGTCAATTTTTCCTGGTTCTCTGCATAAGAAAAACATACAAAAGGAATCCCCAGAACCGCCAGTTCATAAATCGTGGTTCCTCCGGCAGTTACCGCCAGCTGACACTGCGCCATCAGTGCTGCCATATTCTGTACATCACAGTGTAACATAACTTCTTTATGCAATGCGGCATACTGTTCCAGCTTCTCCCTGTTGGGATTAAATCTGCCTGCCACCAGATGATACCGGACCTCACAGTCCTTCAGGCTGTGCTCACACAACTCTCTGAGGATCTCCCCTGCAATATTGTCCTGATCTCCGCCGCCGGTGGTGATCAATATATCGGTTACCGGATCCGTCACAGTATATTCCTGTGCTGTCTCGCAGAACTGCCGCCGCACCGGAACATAAGGTGCCCCCAGATACTGTGGAATCCCACTGCCGTAAAGTTCCTGATATTTTTCTGCCGAAGCGAACAGATTATAATTAATGACACCGTCCACCGGGAAACTGTGCTGTTGCATATCATCCAGCAGAAACACTGTTCCAAACCGGTGAAGTCCCTGCAGATAAGCATCTGTCACCCGGTAACTGTCCACCAGAAAAATGTTATCAGAAGTGCCTGTCACCTGTTCCAGTACCGGAAGCTCTCCCTCCAGATCCGCCGGATCCGTTCCCAGTACTTTCACCTGCTGGTTTCTGCTGCGCAACAGTTCTGCGGAAGCTTCTTCCGCACACAGGAAACAGACTTCCTCCGGATGCGCTATTAATTTTTGTAATTCCTGTGCCACCGTCAGACAGCGCATCAGATGCCCTGCTCCGGCTGCGGCACTGCCGTCTGCCCGAAAAAAATACATGCAGCCTCCTGTGATCCGTTTCCTTATGCCTCTGAGTTGTCCACCAGGTCCCAGCTCATGGGTGTTCCCAGTTTTGCGTCTCTGTTGATACGCTTGCCCAACAATTCTTCATAATATTTTGTATGCAGTCCGCAGGAAGGTCTCACGGATCTTAAATTCTCCGGAGTGAAAACATCTCCTGCCTTCATATCCTTTGCCACGAACAGGGAACGGGAATGCTCTCTGCTCTTCTTCTGCTTCGGTGTCAGATCGTAGGTCACCTTGCCCACTGCTTTTTCGATCATACGGATATGGTCCACCATCTCTTTAAATTCTTCCGGTTCCATGGAAAATGCCGCATCCGCACCGCCGTCTGCTCTGCGCAGAGTCAGATGCTTTTCTACCACTTTCGCACCCAGTGCCACGCCGGCTCCGGCCACCGCACAACCCATGGTATGATCTGACAGTCCCACTACACAGTCAAAAACTTCTTTCATGGAAGGAATCGTCTTCAGGTTAATATCCTCATAAGGTGCCGGATACGCAGAGGTACATTTCAGAAGGATCACATTTTCATTGCCCTCTTCCTTACAGGTACGCAATGCCAGCTCAATATCTGCAAGATAGGCAATTCCAGTAGACATAATGATAGGCTTGCCGGTCCGGGCAATCTTACGGATAAAGGGAATATCATTGATTTCAAAAGAGGCCACCTTATATACCGGTACCTCCATCTCCTCCAGGAAATCAATACTGGTCAGATCAAACGGGGAGGAGAAAAAGATCAGTCCCATATCCTCTGCGATTTTTTTCAGCTTCGGCTGCCATTCCCAGGGAGTATACGCTGTCTCATACAATTTGTGCAGCGTGGTTCCGTCCCAGATGGTTCCCTGGGTGATCTGGAAGCAGGGATCATCACAATCCAGGGTAATGGTATCCGGCGTGTAGGTCTGGATCTTGATGGCATCCGCTCCGGCATCCTTCGCCGCCTGCATGATAGCTACCGCTCTGTCAAAATCCATCAGATGATTGGCCGACATCTCGGCGATTACAAAAGTAGGCGAATCCTCACTGATCTTATGATTTCCAATCATGATTTCTTTGTTCATAAACTGTTAACCGTACCTTTCTATCCTGCTACCCCGTGGTGTTCTGCCGGCAGCAGCTGCTATACTTTTATTCCGTGCAGGAACACTGCTCTTACGGGAATACAACATGCTCATATTTCTTACTGTTGCGGATCTCTTTCCAATGTTCTGCCGTCATCCGCATAAAGGTAACATCATAGGGGGTTCCGTTTTTGACCACATGAGCCTTTTTCTCTTCTACGACCTCGCAGCCGCAGATCTTATGCAGCTGGATCACTCCCTGATTCAGAGTGAAGACATCACTGTACACCGCATTTTTACCAAGATCCAGAAATGCATGGTCATACATGCTCATCTCCAGGGCCAATGCTGCCTGAATGCTACGCAGTTTCTTCTCCCCTACATAGTATGCCCATCCCAGATCCCCTGTAGGGTTTGTAAGTCCGGTATAATTGATGACGCCTGCGGGGATCCCACCGATCTCAATGATCCAGTAGCTGACATCCGGATCTTTTTCTACTTTGGCAAACCATTTTTTCTGACCCTCCAGCGTCAGCTTCGGGTCAGTATTCATATAACGGGTGATCTCCGGATCCATGCGCCATTGCATGATCTGCTCCAGATCCCCTTCCGTCACTTTTCTTAATGTTACACTCATTGGCAGCCCGCCTTCTCCAAAAGTTCTTTCATGCCTTTTAATTCAATGGCTTCTTCCAGCGGAATGCTCACGCCCAGTTCTTCCTCCAGTTGTCCGATGATCATGACATGTGCCAGGGAATCCCACTGCTCCACGTCCTCGATCATGGTGTCCTCTGTGATGGTTCCCGCCGGAACCTTTAATATTTCCTCAATCAGTTTGATGATTTTCTCTTTCATATGATTGTCCTCATTTTCTTTTCCCATTTTCCATCGTCCGGGCCACAGCAGCTATTATCTCTGCCTCTCCCGTTCAATCGTATAAGGTTTCTTTCAGGTAATAGACTCTCTCCGGCTTTTCCGCCAGCGTAAGTTCATAGCATCTGCCGCCCTCCGGTGTCTTTCCGGTCTCACGGTAGCCCAGTCTCTCATAGAGTGTTTCCACCGGCTTATTTTTCGCCGTAGGCACATACTTTCCGCAGACTTTGGAAAATCCTTTCTCCTGCATCTGCTCTTCAATGCGGTCCATCACCGCATTTTCAATATTTCTGCCCATGACACGGCAGCTCATAACGAAATCTGTGATCTCCGGCAGTTCTCCGGTTTGATCCACAATGGCTGCCGCTACAATCCCATTATCTCCAAACGCATCCGTCACCTGATATAAAAATACGGATTTCCCCGGATCTTCCGTAATCTGCTGCAGCTGTTCCCTGGTGTATCTTGTAGTCGTAAGATTGAACTGGTTGGTCTTGTTCAAAAGCTGTGTCAGCCTGTCCAGATGCTCCTTCGGATCTACCGGGATCAGACAGATCTCCAGCTTTTTCAAATAGTCCTCAAAGCTTGCAGCCTGTCCCTCCAGTACTTTTCTATCCGCATTGGCACGATACTGCGCAGTCTTCTCCAGATCCTCCGCAGTCACTACCGCCCTTGCAAAATACTTCCTGTAGATTTCCGTCATGCAGTCAGCGAGATCTTCCGGTCTCGCCGGGAAATCAGGGACTTCCACCTCCGGCAGCATCTGCCGCACCATTTCCCGCTCTGCCTCACTGTCATCGAAAAAGACAAAGGAATCTGTTCCCAGATTCAGTTCTTCCGCCATCCTGCGGATATTATCCGGCTTCGGCTCCCAGTTGATCCTGCGTGCGGCAAAATCTCCGGGGCGCAGCACCATATGGGGATGATGTTCCAGGATCTCCATGGCATCCGCTTCATTGTTTTTGGAAGCGATGGCTAACAGTACTCCCTGGCTCTGCATCAGCTTCAATACCCGCTGCAGATTCTTATATGCCAGCCCACCGTGATCCTCTGACAACTGCACCGGCGTATGCTCTGCTTCTCCCGCCAGTCCGCCCCACAGCGTATTGTCCAGATCCAGTACCAGTACCTTTTTCGGGGTACGGTATTCCAGCTCCGCATAATAGAAAAGCTTCTGCGCCAGCACCGACTGTGCTTCCATGCCAAGCAATACTTTGCCCATATACCACATTTTCTGGGAAAAAGCCTTGTCTGATCCCAGCTGCTCTATCATGCTGCGATAGGGGAAAACTCTTACATTGGCATGCTTTTCTCTGCATTTCTCCAGTGCAGCACTCCACAGCCCCTCCAGCTGCAATTTGCGTTCCGGATCCGCCAGCACTGACAACTCCACAGCCCACAGATAAGCGTCGGAGATATAATAGATTCCCTTCTCTGTCAGGCTTCCGTCCAGTGTACCGAACCAGTCTGCAATTTTTTCTTCTGCTGCTGCCGATGAAAAATTATGCTCCAGAAGTTCCGCCAGATCCATGATAAAAAACGTAATATCCGGCTGAAACGTATGGTAGGAAGAAGCGGGATTTAACAAAACTCCCAGTTCGTTTCCATAGCCTTCCGTCTCATACACCTGCGCCTGTTTCTGCAGCATGCGGATCACCATATTCATATTTACATTAGATAGTACTGCCAGTTTTCCTGCTGCCATAGTCTCAGACTCCTCCGGGATCATTTTTCTTCCGTCATAAGACGGTATTTCATCTCTGCGATCTTCCAGTCCGTAAGATTATCAATATCCTGCACTTCCAGTTCCGATACGATAAACGGCAGAATATCTCCAACCATCAGTTTTTTATTTATAACGAAGCGGTCTGTACGGAATACATAGAACTGCCCCACATCATGATAGTGAGACTGCAGGTCCTGAGATCGGCTGTCCAGATATTCCGGATACTTGAAGACCAGCCGCTCATTTTCCACCACCATAGCCCGCTGAGGCGGATAAGAAAAGCTTACCACCGGGATCAGGGTATCCGCATCACTGCTCTCTAACTGTGCCACGGCTGTCTTTAACTTTTCTGCCGTTACAAAAGGAGCTGTCGGGTAAATACAGCATGTCACGTCAAAATGCATTCCCCGCTTTTCATACTCCTCCAGTACTTCCGCCAGCACATCATTGGTAGTGGCAAAGTCTCCGGAAGTTGTCTCACTTCTGAAAAACGGTACTTCTGCACCGTATTTTCTTGCAATCTCCGCAATCTCTTCAGAATCCGTGGATACCATGACATGATCAAACAGCCCGCTTTCCAGTGCTGCTTCTATGGAATATGCCAGAATCGGCTTCCCGCAAAATTCTCTGATATTCTTTTTGGGGATACGTTTGCTGCCTCCCCTGGCAGTAATGATTGCCAGTCTGCTCATTTTCGTAACCTTCTCTTTCTCATCCTCTGCTAATCAGATGCCCGTAAATTCCACACAAACTGTCGCAGCCTGTAGTACACAAAAAATCGCAGATCACTCTTCTTCTGCATGGCGATCAGTTTCTGTTCCTCCGGTCCTGTGTATTGCAGATAATATGGATTCTTGTCAAATTCCGGAAAATGTTTCTCTGTTCCGAGACGTAATTCTATCACAAACGAAAGCTTCGGTTTCTTCACACCGGACAGATACGAGAACAGAGTGATAGCATAATACAGTTCTGTGAAACGGTATTCGATCTGCTCTTTGTATTCCGTAAGGAATCCTCTGTTCCGGCATTCCGTATATAACAGTTCCGCCGCCCGCATACGATCCCGGCATTTTTCTTCCGTGATGTGATGCACCGTGGACACCTCATGCTGGTAATAATAATACAGCGGTTCCTCCACTCTCTCAAAATGTCGAAAATACAGGCTCCATAAAGGACCTGCACAATTATCTTCATAAAAAATATGTTCCGGGAAATCCAGGCAGTTCTCCCTGATCACACTGTGTCTGTAAATTTTTAATACCATACTTCCCGGTCGTATGAACAGTATCTCGTGCTTTTCCTTCGTCAGTTCCCCTGTCTGTTCCGGTGTATTGTTGACAATGACTTTACCCACTTCAAAGGTGTGATGATCCACCAGACTGTAATCACAGCCCACCAGATCTGCACCGGTTTCCTCTGCTTTTTGCAGCAGCTTCTCATAATAGTCCGGAGACACCCAGTCATCACTGTCAATAAAACCGATCCATTCTCCCTGCGCCACCTTCAGGCCTTCATTCTTGGCTCCGCCCTGTCGTAAGTTCACAGCGTTCGGAATTACGTGGATCAGTTCCGGATAACGCTTTTCATAGTCCAACAGGATTTCCAGGGATGCATCAGTAGAGGCATCGTCCACACAGAGGATCTCATAATCATACAGTCCCCGTATGGTCTGTCCCACCAGGCTATCCAGACAGTAATTCAGTTTTCCCTCCGCCGCCATATTGTAGACGGGTACGATGATGCTCAGTTTTTTACTCATAGGCTTACAGGCTTCCCCGTTCTATTTTTGCTCTGCCGTTTTCTACCCGGTAGACAATGTCACATTTTTCAATGGTCTGCAATCTGTGGGCAATGATGATCAGCGTCTTGCGTCCATGGAGTCTGTTGATGGATTCCATGATGGCTGCTTCCGTATCATTGTCCAGTGCGGAAGTTGCCTCATCCAGGATCAGCACCTCTGGATCGTTGTACAGCGCTCTGGCGATCCCGATACGCTGTCTCTGTCCTCCGGAGAGACGGATACCCCGCTCACCGATACCGGTCTCTAAGCCTTCCGGCAGAGTCTTGATAAATTCATCCAGCTGGGCCTCTTTTAAGACTTCCCACAGTCTGTCCTCATCAATCTTGTCCTCCGGTACGCCGAACGCTACATTTTTACGGATCGTATCATCCAGCATGAAGATCATCTGGGGGATATAGCCGATATTTTTCAGCCATTTCCGGTAATTGCCCGCTTCCTTTACATCCACGCTGTCCGCATAAATATGGCCGGTACTGGGCTCCAGCAGACCCAACAGGATATCCACCACCGTACTCTTGCCGGCGCCGGAGGTACCCACGATACCCACCGAAGCTCCCACCGGGATCTTCAGATCCGCATGGTCGAAGATCAGACGCTCGGTGTTTGGATACGCATAGGTAATATCTTTCATCTCAATACTTTCTTTTACTTTCAGCTTTTCCTCTTCCTCTGTAGCAAAAGACATGTCAATGTTCTGTCCGTTGATCTCATCCTGCAGATTGTCGCTGACACCCATGAAGAAAGGCTCAAAATACGCAATGGAATTGATCTGGTTATTAATACGATTCACACAGGGAAGCAATACCAGTGCCGCTGCCGCCAGAGTTCCGAACACTGTCAGCATATTTTCGGTGGATACCCCGGTAGCTACCAGGAAGATCATATACCCCACCATAGTCGTCACACAGGCGGTCTCGATCAGAAGCTTCGGCACCTGATTGTACAGGCTGTATCTCTGTACCGCATCCACGTAACCTTTACCGCACTTACGGTACTCCGATACAAAATACTGCTCCTTTCCGGCGATCTTCACTTCCTTGATGCCCTGTACTGTCTGGGAGATCCATTTAAACAGGCTGCTGTAATAATCCTGATTATCCTTACCCGCTTGATACATGATGGGTTTCAGCACCCGCTTGATCAGCCACATCAACAGTATCAGCACCACTGCCATAAGAATGGTCATGGTACCGCTGGAAATAAAGCAGTAGCTGATCACAAATATAGATACCACACTATCTGACAGCAGCTGTAACAGTGCCAGGATCAGTGCATACATATTGTTGACATCGGAAGTGATACTACGCTGTACCACAGCAGTATCCGCATTCAGGTAAAATTCATAGCCCCGGCGCAGATAATTGCGCATCATCCGTTCAGAGGTACGGAACTGATTCGTATAGACAAAGGATAATGTCAGCTTCTGTTGGAAATAGGTGAACAGATTCTTCACCACAAATATCAGGATCAAAAGCACCATAACAATAATGGAAAAGGTACGGTAGCTCTCCACCCCCATGATCTCATAGCAGGTTTCCGCCAGCCGGCTGTGCTGTACCGCTTCGGGATCAATGACGATCTGCATGACCTCCACCAGCATTCCCACACCGGCAGTCTGCAGAAAAGCACTGATCACCATGAGGATGATCAGCCCCACCATGGTTGTTTTTTGTTTTTTATCCAACAGGACCCGTAATTTCTTGATTATCTGTAACATTGATCGTCTCCAAACTTATATCTGTTCATTCTGTCTGTGGATCAGAGGATCCTCATAGGCATCCATAAAATCCGGTCCCAGCCGCACTGTTTCGTCTGCGAAGGGAAGTCCCTTTACCTCGGTAAATATGGTTACCACCTTCCGAAAACGTAAGTCAGGGAAAAAGTTCAGCATTTCCATGGGCATGGATGCATCAAACTGCGGATACTCTGCGAAAAGCTTCTGATAATCCAGCAGGTCTCTGGGATGGGGCTTTAAAAATATGGTGCCCTCTTTTTCATACATTTTAATAATATCCCGGAAAATCTGCTCTCTCACATCCAGCGCACATACCGGATCCGTGAGGATCAATATTTTGTCTCCCACCTGATTACTCTCTGCGATCTGGCGCTCCAGTTCCTCTTTGTTTCTCACAAATGCCTGCAGGATCAGCTGCTTGTCTTCCTCTGTCAGACGCTCCTCCAGAGGCTTTCTGGGGACTTCAATATATCTCGGGCAGGGATAGCGGATGGCGGAAATATCATTGACTTCCATATCCATGCAGTATTTTCCGTAACCGTTCTGGACAAAGATCAGATTCAGATACATGGATAAAAAGGCTTTGATCTTGAAATGTCCACGGTTATCATATCTGGCTGCGTCAAAATTCTTCAGGCAGTCCCGTCCGTCCTCCAGCGCATGATAGCGGATATGCTTCTGATTCAGATAATATCCGATGGGATCCGAATCACAATAGACATAAATATCCTTGTACTGTCGTAAATCCACCGGTACAAAAGGAGCTTCCAGTCTGGCATATTCTCTGGTAAAGCGGATCCTGTTTTTCAGATTCCCCAGGAAACTTCCGGTATCCTGGCGGTATTTCGCAAGCTCCGGAAAATAGTCCTCTCTTTTCTCATCAAATTCCAATACGTCTTCAAACAATCCGGTGCTTTCCACCCTGGTCTTCAGATTTTCGAAGTTATTGGACATTTTGGACAGCACTAAAGTAGCAGCTCCCGCTTTTTCCTTTTTTGCAGGATCTGCCTCTGCCCGTAATTTTAACTCTTTTAAAAAAGTCACATATACATGATAGTAAGTGTGACAGATATAAATTCTATCTTTCATGCTTCATCTCTGTTTTTGCCATAGTTACTGTTTCAGATCTTAATGATGCCAGGGTCAAAAGGTCTAAGCCCATATGAGCTTGCTCATATGTGGGTGAAAGACCTTAGGACCCGCCCCGATATGAGCATAAAAGTGGGATGATAATCCCACGATATGCGAATATTGGGCCGGATTGTGAGAGTGCATAGCACGGAACAATCCGTAGGCATCAAAGTCGGGGGCTTTTGACCCCGACATCATCTTAATCATTGTAACATAATTTTCCTTATACGCACGAAAAACATTCCTTTTCTTAAAAAAAATTAAGATTTTCACAGGGTGCTATGTTATAATGGATTTAACTTATTCCATTGACAGAAAGGCTCAGGTATCATGAAGTCACTTTTCTCCCGTATTTCCAAATTGCAATTGATCGCATTGTGCGCCATCTGGTTACCCGCCATCTGCGGGGGGCTGTTTTTCGGTCTGCGCAGCATTTCGCCGTTCCTTTCAGGCGCCTCGGTCACTTCCTCAGTCCCTCAATATCTGATACTTATGCCCGGAGATATTCTGACACAGGAGTTCTCGGTACCGGAAGGGCCTTTAAAGGATGTTTCCCTGATCGTTAATTATGATCCCGCACAGGCAGAAGATACAAGCATACAGGTTTCCGTACTTCGAGATGATATCCCTGTGATGGAACAACCCCTGCCCATTGCCGCTATCCCTGCTTCTGCTTTCTTCTCGTTCTCCGTGGAAGAAAAAGCTGCTGAAGGCAGATATACTCTCCGGATCGAAAATATATCGGAATCCATAGGCCACAGCTTTTCTGTTCCTTATACTACTACACCTAACCTCAGCACTTCTGCTTTTGATAATTTTTCCGTGAACGGGGTGCTGCAGTCCGGTAAGATCTTATGTGCGGAGCAATATGTTACCGGGTATTCCTATTACCCTGCCTGCTGTATCATTTTCTGTTTTCTCCTGGGTGGGTTCCTTCTCAGCGTTCTGTTACTGCGCCGTACCTCTCACCGCCAGTGAATACTGGCTGTTAATGGGAATGATCTCGTAGCCTTTGGCTTCCAGCTGTTCCCCATAGCCGGACAGTGTCAGATAGACACCGTCCTCTGTCACTTCTTCGGTTGTCTGGATATAGCGGTAGTTGGCAAAAGTATCCGTTGCCGCCCATGCCAGGTTTCCGGAATACACCACCGTATCCAGGAATTCTCTCACCGGAATCTTATCTTCCCACAGAACATTTCCATAGCTTAAAGTCGCCGGAACCACCACAGTGACGATCTCATCTCTTTCTTTGGCAGCCTGCAATGCCTGACGTCCCTCTTCTCCCCAGAAACGGTTACTTTCATTATTTGCATAATAGTAGCAGAAAACACCGAAGGAAAATGTAAAGAACACCAGACATGCCTTCACGATTCCCTCACATTTCATCTTTTCAGCCAGCTTCCAGATGCCATATACGCCATAGAAAATAATTGGAATATGGATTAGATTCACGTGGATTACCGTCACAGCACTATTTAGCACACTCATGATCCCTGCGCTGATCAGCCAGAGAAGCATGACATATTTCAGCGGCTTCTTTTCCTGTTTTCTCTGTCTGAAAATTTCTGTCAGCTGCAGGATGCCCCCAAGGATCAGAAACGGTGTGGTGAAATAATAGTAGGATCCGGTCTGCACGCATGATGTATGGTCGATGCCGTCATACTGTGCCAGAACCAATCTGCACAGATCCTTTGCACTGTGAAGCAAATTTCCTGCGCTCAGCTCTTCCCCGCGGAATCCGGGCAATCTGGGAATGGAGAAAAATGCTGTCTTGATCTCCGGAAGCATCCCCAGATTCACACCGACAAAATACACCAGTGGCCATGAAAGCAGCACCAGAATCCCCACCGAGATCCACAGATGTTTTCCGAAAGGAATCTGTTTCCGGTAAACGATCAAAAACAGAAGTAAAAATATAGGTATTACGATCCAGCTTTGTGCATAACTGTACAGGGTTATCCCAAATACAGCCGCCGCAAAAGGAAGATATCCTGCCCTCTTTTTTACCCCCAATATCAGCAGTGCCACTGCGATCACAAACAGGGACGGTGACAGATTGGATTCCAGGGCAAAACGGTTGTTCATAATGCTCCAGGGATTGATCGCCAGGACAAAGGAAAAGAACAGTCCGAATTTCTCATTGATGACTTCTCTTCCCAGAACATACGCCGCATATACGCTTAAGATTCCAAAGAGTGCCTGCGGGATCCGGTACACCGTAGTGGTGGCTCCAAACAGCCAGAAAAACGGAATAGCCAGATAAGAATACAATACGTTCATCCCGCTTCCCCACGCTACAAAATAGACCGGGAAACCGTACCCTCTGCTGTCGATGCCTTCCGTCATCAGTGCCCAGGCATTATAGGCGCCGTAAGCCTCGTCCGGCAGCACTCCCGCCGGATGTCTGCCCAGACCGGTCAGTCTCGCTGCTGCCGCTATGCACAGGATCAGCAGCAATATCTTATGTTCTCTGACATACGTTTTTATCTTCATTCCGATCTTTTCCTGATCCTTTCTTCTGTTCCGTTTCCAAACCGGTTTTTTCGTGCGTTCTGACTATGGTCGGGGTCTCACAGCGCATATACCCAGATGCCCCAGTAAGATTTTTCCGTCTGATAATAGCCCACCAGATCAAGCCCCATACGGTCGGCATCGCCGATCTCAGAGCCGGAGAAAAGATACTCACAGCCAAGTTCCCGCAGGGCATCCATATCAAATTCCA